>QFCS01005119.1_pt1 | contig 264373 bp, 238 predicted proteins | sample 3576561 | NCBI WGS metagenome assembly QFCS01
AACCTTCACGGTGTGGAGGTCGTCCTTGTAGGACAGGGCCTGAGGACCGGTGGTCGCACCGGTGTAAGCGACGTTGGTGGTGTCGAAGTTGTAGTACTGGTACTCAACCTTCGCCGACCAGGCCGGAGCGAACATGTATTCGAGGCCGCCGCCGACGGTGTAGCCGGTCGATTCACGATCGGTCACAGCCGGGAGAAGGCCAGCGGTTGCAGCCAGGCCGCTGTCGTCACGGAACGCGACACCGCCCTTGGCGTAGATCAGACCCGGACCCCAGGTGTAGCCGAGGCGGCCGGTGACCGAAGCGAGCCAGTCGGAGCGATCACGAAGCACGCCATCGACGGTGGTGAAGTTGCGGTCGCTGTTCGACAGGCCGGAGATCTGGCCTTCGATACCGACAACCCAGTTCGGCGCGAACTGGTAGTCGGCGCCGATCTGACCGCCGCCGAGGAAGGCTGCGTCACGGTTGGTGCCGACGACCGTCGGGTCGGTGGTGGCGAAGCCATTGTCGCCGCCGAAGGCTGCGCCGATGTGCACACCGGCGTAGAAGCCGGTCCAGTTGTAGATCGGCGCGGCATAAACCGGCGCCTTGGTGTAGGTGCGGGCCGGCAGGTCAGCAGCGACTGCCGAGGCAGTGCCGAGGGCAACCAGCGCCACGGTGCCGAGCAAGAACTTCTTCATCTCATCTTCTCCAGTTTTGATCCGCTCCGATTTTTCGGGGCGGTTTTCCAAGGCGCGAACGACAGGGCGCCAACGCAATGGGATTCGATTTCGTGGATCGGAATATACCGGCTTCAGCCAAAAATGCCGTCTCCGAAATGCAACAGTCGGAAGGGAAGTGAAGGTTCCTAAGATGAGGAAATACCTAGCATATCCGGTTCCATCGCACCACGTTTTGATCACGTTTTCGTCACATTCCGTGATGCGTCGGCGGGTAACAGATTATTCCTCAATAGGTTGCCCGATGGGCTCCGCTTGCATGAGAACAAAAAAGGTACATATTGTGTCTGGGTTTTGCTGACAGCTTGCGTGTGGATAACCGGCGAGTCGCGTCCATGGCACTGGCCGAGCGTGTAGGGTCAATTTCGGAGCGGGTCTTTCCGGAGGGTGGAAAGCAGTCCGCGATCATAAATCCTGACAGATTCGGGCGCACCGTCTGCGTGCGCGAAAGTGGAGAGCGTCAATGGCGGGAAGCGTCAATAAAGTCATTCTGGTCGGCAATCTCGGTGCCGACCCGGAAATCAAGCGGACACAGGACGGCCGCCCGATTGCCAATCTGAGCGTGGCCACGTCGGAGACGTGGCGCGACAGGAATACGGGCGAGCGGAAAGAGAAGACGGAATGGCATCGCGTCGTGATCTTCAGCGAAGGGCTCTGCAAGATCGCGGAGCAGTATCTGAAGAAGGGATCGAAGGTTTATCTCGAAGGGCAGTTGCAGACCCGCAAGTGGCAGGACAAGGACGGCAAGGATCGCTATTCGACCGAAGTGGTTCTTCAGAACTTCAATTCGACCTTGACCATGCTCGACGGCAAGAGCGGCGGCGGCAGTTCGTTCGGTGCGGATGAGGGCGGCGGCGATTTCGGATCGTCCGGTCCGTCGCGCTCGTCGCCTCCACGCCGCGTTGCGGCCGGCGGCGGCCGCGACGACATGAACGACGACATCCCGTTCTGAGCCATTAGAAAAGCCGTGAGAACACGCAGAGCCGTTATCATTGCAGGGGCTCTGCGTGAGATTGCCCGCGCCATTCACTTCTGTTGAAATGAGACCTCAATCCGTTTTCGGAATGTGACCGATGAGCCTGGCGCCGCTACTCGATGCCTCTCCGGTTATCCAGTTGCATGCGTTCGCGGCGCTGGGAGCTTTGGCGCTGGGACTAATTCAGTTTGCATCTCCGAAAGGGACCTTGCCTCATCGTGCGACGGGGTGGGTCTGGGTCGCGCTGATGGCAACCGTCGCGATCAGTTCGTTCTGGATACATGGCCGCCAGATCAAGCTGGGCGCGCCCTGGAGTGCGATCCATCTGTTGTCGATCTTCAGCCTGATCATGCTTCCGCTCGGTCTCTGGTTTGCGCACCGGCATCGCATGCGCGGTCACAGGATCACGATGATCTCGATTTTCACGGGTGGGCTCGTCATCGCCGGGCTGTTCACATTCGTCCCCGGCCGCATCATGAATGCGGTCGCTTTTGGACCATAGTCTGGCGTCTGCGAAGCGTGGTTTTCCGCTTTCTGGAATCATTACTTGAATCCCGATGTTGCGCCGGTCTAAATCTTTGTAAAGACTAGTGAATTTGCATCGATTTTGGCTGCAAATGCGGTTGGCGTTGCGGTGCGAATTCGCCTATATAACAACAACATTTCGCACTCAGGATTCGCACGTTGACCGACCAAGAAGATCCGCCGTCCGGGCCGCCCGACGCGGCTGATATCCGTCCCGTTTCAATCACGGATGAGATGAAGCGCTCCTACCTCGATTACGCGATGAGCGTGATCGTGGCGCGAGCGCTGCCGGACGCGCGTGACGGTCTGAAACCTGTTCATCGCCGCATTCTCTATGCGATGTACGAGAACGGCTTCGAGTGGAACAAGCCCTACCGCAAGTCGGCGCGAACCGTCGGCGACGTCATCGGTAAATATCATCCGCACGGCGACCAGTCGGTCTACGACGCGATGGTGCGCATGGCGCAGGACTTCTCCATGCGCGTGCCGCTGATCGACGGGCAGGGCAACTTCGGCTCCGTCGATGGCGATATGGCCGCGGCGATGCGTTACACCGAAGCGCGCCTGCAGAAGGTCGCTCATTCGCTGCTTGATGACATCGACAAAGATACCGTCGATTTTCAGCCGAACTACGACAGTTCGGAGCGCGAGCCGCGCGTGCTGCCGGCCAAGTTTCCGAATCTTCTCGTCAATGGCGCCGGTGGCATCGCCGTCGGCATGGCCACGAACATTCCGCCGCACAATCTCGGCGAAGTCATTGATGCCTGCATCGCGCTGATCAACGATCCCTCTCTCGGCATCGACGATCTGATCAACATCGTGCCTGGCCCCGATTTCCCGACCGGCGGCATCATTCTCGGCCGCCAGGGCATCCGCGCGGCGTATCATCTGGGGCGCGGCTCCATCGTGATGCGCGGCAAGGTCGAGATCGAGGACATCCGCAAGGACCGTCAGGCGATCGTAGTCTCGGAAATCCCGTATCAGGTCAACAAGGCCGGCATGGTCGAGCGCATCGCCGAACTGGTGCGGGAAAAGAAGATCGAGGGCATCGCCGACTTGCGCGACGAGTCCGACCGTGACGGTTATCGCGTGGTTGTCGAGTTGAAGCGCGATGTCGTGCCTGAGGTGGTGCTGAACCAGCTCTACAAGTTCACGCCGCTGCAGACCAATTTCGGGGCCAACATGGTGGCGCTCGACGGCGGCCGCCCGCAGGTCATGAATCTCAAGGACCTGCTGACCGTCTTCATCGCGTTCCGCGAGAACGTGGTGTCGCGGCGCACCAAGTTCCTGCTCGGCAAGGCGCGTGACCGCGCGCACATTTTGGTCGGCCTTGCCATCGCCGTGGCGAACATCGACGAAGTCATTCGGGTGATCCGGACGTCGCCAGATCCGAACACCGCACGCGAAACCCTGATGTCGCGTGACTGGCCCGCCAAGGACATGGCGGCCATGATCACGCTGATCGACGATCCGCGTCATCGGGTCTCCGAGGACGGCACGGCACGCCTGTCGCTGGAGCAGGCCAAGGCGATCCTCGATCTGCGCCTGCAGCGATTGACGGCGCTTGGCCGCGAGGAAATCTCCGAGGAATTGAACAAGCTCGCGACCGAGATTGCGGATTATCTCGATATCCTGCGCTCGCGCGCACGCATTCAAGGCATCATCAAGGACGAACTCACCGCAGTGAAGGATGAGTTTGCCACGCCGCGCCGGACCGTGATCATTGACCAGGAAGGCGAGGTCGAGGACGAGGACCTGATCCAGCGCGAGGACATGGTCGTGACCGTTTCCCATGCCGGCTATGTCAAGCGCGTGCCGCTGTCGACCTATCGTGCGCAGAAGCGTGGCGGCAAGGGCCGCTCGGGCATGCAGACGCGCGATGAGGACTTCGTCAGCCGGCTGTTCATCGCTTCGACGCACACGCCGGTGCTGTTCTTCTCGTCCCGAGGTCAGGTGTACAAGGAGAAGGTCTGGCGTCTGCCGATGGCCGCGCCGAACTCGCGCGGCAAGGCGCTGATCAATATCCTGCCGCTGGAGCAGGGCGAACGCATCACCACCATCATGCCGTTGCCGGAAGACGAATCCTCGTGGGGCAATCTCGACGTGATGTTCGCCACCACGGGCGGCAACGTCCGGCGCAACAAGCTCTCGGATTTCGTCGATGTGCGCCGGTCGGGAATCATCGCGATGAAACTCGACGAGGGTGAGGCCATCGTCGATGTACAGATCGCGACCGAAAATGACGATGTGCTGCTGACCGCCGCCGGCGGGCAGTGCATCCGCTTCCCTGTTACGGATGTGCGCGTGTTCAGCGGGCGCACCTCGATGGGCGTTCGCGGCATCGCGCTCGCCGAGGGCGACAAGCTGATCTCACTCACCATCCTGCGCCATCTCGAAGCGTCATCTGATGAGCGTGCCGCTTATCTGAAAATGCGCCGTGCCGTTGCGGGTGAAATGGCGCCTGAGGAAAATGGCGAGGCTGACGCTGAAGAGGCGGCGGCTGTGCAACTGAGCCAGGATCGCTATGCGCAGATGTCGGCGGCGGAGCAGTCGGTGCTGACCATCAGTGAAAACGGCTACGGCAAGCGTTCGTCGTCGTTCGAGTATCGCACCACCGGACGCGGCGGCAAGGGCATCGTCGCGATGTCGGTGAATGAGCGCAACGGCAAGCTCGTGGCCTCGTTCCCGGTCGAGGACAGCGACCAGATCATGCTGGTGACAGACGCGGGGCAGTTGATCCGCTGCCCGGTCGAAGGTATCCGCGTCGCGGGCCGTTCGACGCAAGGCGTGATCGTGTTCGATACGGCGGAAGACGAGCATGTCGTTTCCGTCGAGCACATCCCCGAAGACGAGTCGGAGAACGGCAACGGCGGCTAAGGCCGCCGCGCTAGATTTCGATTTCTGTTCCGAACTCGACGACCTGCTTGGTCGGAACGCCGAAGAACGCCGCCGTGCGCTCGGCGTTCCGCTGCAGGAACGCGAACACCGTCTCGCGCCACACCGCCATGCCCTCGACCTTTTCGGTGGGGACGATGGTTTCCCGGCCGATGAAATAGCTGACGTCCGCAAGATTGATGCCGGTGAGCTTGCCCTGCGCGCATGCAAGTTCGAGTCCCTCGGAAATCGTCGGGTATTGCATGAATCCGAAATGAAGGATGACGCGCGAAACGCCGTGGACGACATCGGTGATCACTACGCGATCCTCATCGTCGACACGGGGAATTTCGTCGATCACGACCGTCACCAGCAGAACACGTTCGTGCAGCATGTGGTTGTGCCGGACGAATTGGGTCAGCGCGAGCGGCACGCCGTTCGATGACGATGCAAGGAACGCCGCCGTCCCGGGCAATCGTGTCGGGCATTGCCCGACGATGGTTTCGATCAGTTCCTCTTCCGGCTGGCGCAGTCGGCCACGGGCTTTTTCGACCAGCCGCACGCCGCTTCGCCATGTGAGCATCAGGAACGCGATGAACCCTGCGAGCACCAGCGGAAACCAGCCGCCCTCAAGAAATTTGGTCGAGTTCGCCGCGAAGAAGATGCAGTCGATGACTAAGAAAAGCCCGTTGACGGCGATGACCAGCAACGGCGGAAAGCCCCACTGGATGGCCACGAGCGCCGCCAGCAGCGTTGTGATGGCCATGAGCAGGGAGACCGCGATGCCGTAGGCACCGGCCAGTGCGTCCGACGTGCCGAAACCAATCACCGCGCAGAGGGTCGCGGCGGCCAGCATCCAGTTCACCAGCGGCACGTAGATCTGTCCCATCTCATGGCTGGCGGTGTGCCTGATATGCATGCGCGGCAGGAAGCCGAGCTGGATGGATTGCTGCGTCAGGGAGAACACGCCGGTGATGATGGCCTGTGATGCAATCACCGCCGCGATCGTTGCGAACGCCACCAGGGGGTAATGCGCCCAGTCGGGCGCGAGCTGGTAGAACGGATTCGCGATTGCGGAGGGATCGCTGATCAGCAATGCGGCCTGTCCGAAGTAGTTCAGAACCAGTGCAGGCAGTGCGACGGCGAACCACGCCAGCCGGATCGGAAAGCGGCCGAAATGTCCCATGTCCGCATACATGGCTTCGCCCCCGGTCACAGCGAGGAACGCCGCGCCCAGAATGGCGAAAGAAATGTGGAAGTTCTGACTGAGAAGGAAGCTGATCGCATAGGTGGGACTGAGGGCCGCCAGCACGCTCGGGTTTTTCATGATGCCGTGTATTCCGAGCAGCGCGAGCGCAACAAACCAGATCAGCATGAACGGTCCGAAAATCCCGCCGATGAAGCCGGTGCCCTTGCGTTGCATCAGGAAGACGCAAATCAGAATGGCCACTGTGATCGGAACGACTGCGGGCGCCAGTGAGGGCGCATCGACTTTGAGGCCTTCTACCGCGCTCAGGACGGAGATCGCGGGCGTGATGGCGCCGTCGCCATAGAGCAGGGCCGCGCCAACCAGACCGACGACAAGAAGTTGCGCGCGCCATGTTCCGGGTTGCGCATTGCGTGCGGACAAGAGCGCCAGCAGTGTGACGATGCCGCCTTCGCCGCGGTTGTCCGCGCGCATGATCAGCAGGGCATACTTGAACGAGATGATCAGGATCAGCGCCCAGAGGATCAGCGAAACCACACCGAGGATCGCTTCATTGGTAAGGGCGACCTCGCCATGGTGGGTCGCGGCCTTGGCGGCTTCCTTCAGGGCATAGAGGGGGCTGGTCCCGATGTCACCGTAGACGACACCGAGGGCGCCAACAGTCGCGGTAATCGGGAGCCCGGTGTTACGGCCCCCAGATGCAGCATGAACGGCAGTCACCAGCGCCCCCTGTAGCCTGATGCGTCCACTGAGTGGCGCAGCCTGTAGTCTGCTACCGGAGGTTGGAAATTGCTATGCTGCAATCTGAAATTATTCGATGCGTTCAGCCTTGACGCCGGCAAGTCCGCGACGGGGTGATTTGCTAACCGCGATCGGTGGAGACGCGACGAACGGGTTGCACGCCGAGTCTGGAATTTGTGCGGCGCAAGCAGGCCTCGTCGATATTGGGCCAGTTCTGCGCTGCGCAGGACGGGTTTGTCGCCGCGATTGGCAGGCGGTCGGCTTTGGCCAGGGCCTGGGGCATGTCTGCCGTGGCGGAGGGCGTGAAGCTGGGAAAAATCGTTATCGCGGCTGCGACGAATGTCGCAACGGCCACCGCTGCCAGTGCCCTGATCATCGTGCGCGTCCCTTGCTGCAGCCGCCGTGGCGGCTTGCAGGGATGACGCGCGGCGAGGGGGAAAAGTTCACACGTTCTTCAAGAAATAAAGGGATCGGAAGGCGGCCAGCCTGTGGAACCGGTCCAGCTTGCGGCGGTCGCCGGGCCGGGTTAGGAGGATGCATGTCCCGCATCGCGCTCTATCCCGGGTCGTTCGACCCCGTCACCAACGGCCATCTGGATGTCGTCCGTCAGGCTTGCAGTCTGGTCGACCGGCTGGTTGTGGCCATCGGCATTCATCCCGGCAAGGCTCCGCTGTTTCCGGTCGAGGAACGGCAGGAGATGATCCGCGAGGTGTTCGCGCCGATCGCCGCCAGCGCCAAATGCGAGATTGATTGTGTGACGTTCAGCGACCTGACCGTGACGGCCGCGCAACGGGCGGGGGCGACGATTCTGATCCGTGGCCTGCGCGACGGCACCGATCTGGACTATGAGATGCAGATCGCCGGCATGAACCAGACGCTGATGCCTGAAATCCGCACCGTCTTCCTGCCGGCTTCCGCCACCGTCCGCCCGATCACCGCCACACTGGTGCGTCAGATCGCTGGTATGGGCGGAGACGTTTCGCATTTCGTGCCCAAGGCGGTCGCCGCGCGCCTCAAGACCAAATTTGCCGGCAAATAATCAAGTTCTCTGATCCGGAGCTCTCATGATCCGCATTCTTGCCGTTCTCGCGGCTTTTGTTTTTGCCACGCCCGCATTCTCGCAGGCTCTTCCGGCCGGGCTGGACAAGGCCAACGCCATTGTCATTGACACCACCAAGGGCCGCGTGATCGTCAAGCTGCGTTCCGATCTCGCCCCCAAGCACGCCGAGCGCATCAAGCAGCTCGCGCGTGATGGCTACTACAACAATGTGCCCTTCCATCGCGTGATCGAGGGTTTCATGGCGCAGACCGGCGACGGTCAGCGCTTCAACGGCACCGGTGGATCGAAGTATCCGAACCTTCCAGCGGAATTCTCCAATGTCCCGTTCAAGCGCGGCATCGTCGGCATGGCGCGCGCGAGCGATCCGAATTCGGCCAATTCGCAGTTTTTCATCATGTTTGCTGACGGTAGCTTCCTGAACGGCAAGTACACCGTTGTCGGCGAGGTGGTGTCCGGCATGGATGTCGTGGACAAGATCAAGCGCGGCGAACCGGTTCAGGACCCCGACAAGATGGTGAAGGTGCAGGTCGCCTCCGACATCAAGTAACACGAGTCAGGCAACCCGCAGGACTTGCAGTTGCCTCAATCTGCAAAGGAAACATTATGGCAGACACTGAAAACACCCTGATCCTCGAAACCACGCAGGGTCCGGTGACCATTGAAATGCGCCCCGATCTTGCCCCGGGTCATGTCGAGCACATCAAGAAGCTGGTGCGCGAAGGCTTCTACGATGGCATCGTCTTTCATCGCGTGATCGAAGGGTTCATGGCCCAGACTGGTTGTCCGAACGGCACCGGGACCGGCGGATCGAAGTATCCGAACCTCAAGGCCGAATTCAACACCGAGCCGCATGTGCGCGGAACGGCGTCGATGGCACGCGCCGCCAATCCCGATTCCGCCAATTCGCAGTTCTTCATCTGCTTCGACGATGCACGCTTCCTCGACAAGCAGTACACCGTCTGGGGCAAGGTGACGTCCGGCATGGAGAACGTGGACAAGATCAAGCGCGGCGAGCCGGTGCAGAATCCCGACAAGATCGTCAAGGCGCATATGGCATCCGACGCGGCCTGAGCGGGCTTTTCCCGAACCCAGAGACTGTCATGCCCGGCCTTGTGCCGGGCATCCACGTCTCTAGGGTTCGGCTTTCAAGACGTGGATGGCCGGGACATAAGGGCGTTCACGCCCGTCTTCGACAGACTATGCCCGGCCACGACGAGTTGCCACCATGCGTACAGATTTGTTCGATTTCGAGCTTCCGGAAGCCAACATCGCGCTGCGGCCCGTCAGCCCGCGCGACGCGGCGCGCATGCTTGTCGTGAAGCCGGACCATCCGCTGACCGACGCCATTGTTTCGGATCTGCCGCGCTTCCTGCAGCCCGGCGACCAACTCGTTGTCAACGACACCAAGGTGATCCCGGCGCAACTGACCGGTCGCCGGATCGGCCGGGAAACCGAGCCCAAAATCGAAGCGACCCTGATCAAGCGTCTTGATGGTTCGAGATGGCAGTCGCTGGTCAAACCCGCCAGGAAGCTCGCTCAGGGTGATGTCATCCGCTTCGGCAACGAGGGCCGCGTCTGCCTGCTTGGCAATCTCGACGCGCAGGTTGAGCACAAAGGCGACAACGGCGAGGTAACGCTGTCGTTCTCGTTCCACGGCCCCATTTTGGATCAGGCCATCGCCGATGTCGGCGCGCCGCCGTTGCCGCCCTACATCGCCTCGCGACGCACGCCTGATGAGCGAGACAACGCCGACTACCAGACCATGTTCGCGGTCAGCGAGGGCGCGGTGGCGGCGCCGACCGCGGGGCTGCATTTCACCCCGGGCCTTGAAGCCGCCTTGCGCGAGCGTGGCGTCGGCCTGCATCGGGTGACCCTCCATGTGGGGGCAGGGACGTTTCTTCCGGTGAAGGTGGACGATACGGACGGCCACAAGATGCATGCCGAGTGGGGCACGGTGTCCGTCGAGACCGCCGCTGCGTTGAACGAAGCCCGCGCCAGGGGTGGCCGGATTGTCGCGGTCGGGACCACCTCACTGCGGCTGCTCGAAAGCGCCGCGGCGGATGACGGCACCATCAAGCCGTTCACCGCGGAAACAGCGATTTTCATCACGCCCGGCTACCGGTTCAGGACGGTGGATGTGCTGATGACCAATTTCCACCTGCCGCGCTCGACCCTGTTCATGCTGGTCTCGGCCTTCAGCGGGCTTGAGACCATGCAGCAGGCCTATGCCCACGCCATCGGAAGCGGCTACCGCTTCTATTCGTATGGCGACGCATCGCTGTTGTTTCGCCGGTCAACCTGACCCATAACGTCGCGCCATGGCTATTCCCAACCATTTCAAACTTCTCGGCCGCGATGGCGAAGCGCGCACCGGCGAACTCACGACGCCGCATGGTGTCGTCCGCACGCCTGCGTTTATGCCGGTCGGCACCGCCGGCGCGATGAAGAGCATTCACTGGCGCGACATTCGCGAGACCGGCGCCGATATCGTGCTCGGCAACACCTATCACCTGATGCTGCGGCCCGGCGCAGAACGCATCGCCGCGCTGGGCGGCCTTCAGAAGTTCACCACCTGGAACGGACCGATGCTGACCGATTCCGGCGGCTTTCAGGTGATGTCGCTGGCGAAGCTGCGCAAGGTAACGGAGCACGCCGTGACCTTCAGTTCGCACATCGACGGAAGCAAGGTGGAACTGTCACCCGAGCGGGCCATCGAAGTGCAACGGTTGCTCGGCTCCGATATCGCCATGCAACTGGACGAATGCGTGCGGCTGCCGGCGGAGCGCGCCGATATCGAGCGCGCGATGCTGCTCTCGATCCGCTGGGCGGAGCGCAGCAAGCGCGCCTTTGAGAGCGCTCCGGAAGGTTACATGCTGTTCGGCATCGTTCAGGGCGGAGACATCCCCGAACTGCGGCGGGATAGCGCGCACAGGCTGGTCGACATCGGTTTTCACGGCTACGCGGTCGGCGGTCTCGCGGTCGGTGAGCCGCAGGCCGTGATGCTGGCGATGATCGAGGAAGTCGCGCCTGTGCTGCCGCGGGAGCGGCCACGCTACCTGATGGGCGTCGGCACCCCGGACGATATGCTGGAAGCCATCGCACGCGGCATCGATATGTTCGACTGCGTGATGCCGACGCGAAACGGGCGTCACGGTCATGTGTTCACCCGGCGCGGAATCATCAACCTGCGCAACGCGCGTCATGCCGACGATCCGCGTCCTCTCGATGAGGAGAGCCATTGGCGCGGCGCGCGGGACTATTCGCGCGCTTACCTGCACCATCTCGTAAAGTCCGAGGAAGCGCTGGGTGCGATGCTGTTGTCGGAAATCAACGTCGCCTATTATCAGACGCTGATGAGCGGCGCCCGCGCAGCCATTGCCGCTGGAGACTTCGATAGCTATCGGGCATCAGTCCGCGACGGATGGGCGCGGGGCGACATTGCTCCGCGCTGAACCAGATTGCACTTTCACAATCAGTTACAGACGATCCTTGTGGAATGCTTCGTCACGAAGCCATAGCCGCAGTTATCGCAGGTCCACAGATAGCTGATCATGTTGTCAGCGAGAAACGCGGATGCTTCGGCTGCGACCATCGAGTCCGAACAGATCGTGCAGATCGGGCGATCGCTCATGCGTGGCGGTAAGCGTGATGGCTTGGTCGACAGAATTTCAGCAATTGCTGGCATCGTGACCTCCCTGCCGGATTTGAGCCTTATCCAGACTATAGACATGGGAGTTTGAAGAAGTCGCAACACAAATGCGTTCCTTTTGAGAAAAGTATTTTGCGGCGCACTGCCTGGGCCAGATGCGCCAAGAGGCACTTGCATGAGAGCGCTCTGCTGCCCTTAATGGCGGAAGCCGATTGTTTCGCGTAACCGTCTCTGATGGTTCGCATTTAATTGAGAGGGAGAACCGGGATGGACGCAAAATCGCAATCGAACGCTTCGCCAGCACGCGCGCCGGGACGCGGGCGGATTTACGACAGCATCGTTGATGCATTCGGCGATACGCCGATCGTCCGGCTTCGCAGGTTGCCCGAACAGAACGGCGTAAAAGCAACGATTCTCGCTAAACTTGAGTATTTCAATCCGGCGGCGAGCGTGAAGGACCGCATCGGCGCGGCGATGATCATCGCGATGGAGAAGGCCGGCGTCATCAATCAGGATACCGTGCTGATCGAGCCGACATCGGGCAACACAGGAATCGCGCTGGCTTTCGTTGCGGCGTCGCGCGGCTATCGCCTGAAACTGGTGATGCCCGAGTCGATGTCTATCGAGCGCCGCAAGATGCTGGCGTTCCTCGGCGCGGAAATTGTTCTGACGCCAGCGGCGCAGGGCATGAAGGGCGCTATCGCGACGGCCGAGGAATTGATCCGCAACACGCCAAACTCCGTGATGCCGCAACAGTTCAAGAACCTCGCCAATCCCGAAGTCCATCGCCGCACCACGGCCGAGGAAATCTGGAACGACACCCATGGCGACATTGATGTCTTCGTCGCCGGTGTCGGCACCGGCGGAACAATCACCGGCGTCGGCCAGATTCTGAAGCAGCGCAAGCCGTCCGTGCGTGTCGTCGCGGTGGAGCCGGTGGAAAGTCCGGTCCTGTCCGGCGGCCAGCATTCACCGCACAAGATCCAGGGCATCGGCGCGGGCTTCGTTCCCGACATTCTCGACCGCTCGGTGATCGACGAAATCGTCAAGATCGACAGCGCCACGGCGATTGCGACCTCCCGCGCGCTGGCGCGCGCCGAAGGCATTCCCGGCGGTATCTCGTCGGGCGCGGCGATCGCGGCAGCACTCGAACTGGGCAAGAGGCCGGAGAATGCGGGCAAGACCATTCTTGCGATCATTCCCTCGTTCTCCGAACGCTACCTGTCGACGGCGCTGTTCGAGGGCATTTGACATGACATCCCCTCCAAGGCGGCCGCGCACGCTCAGTGACGCGAAGACGGAAGCCGAGGCGGCGTTCAAGTCCGCCACCAAAAAGGTGGCGGAGGCCCCTCCAAAGCAGACCGCGATCCCCGGTGTGAGGGAACTCGTCTCGATCCGGATTGATCAGGATGTTCTCGAATACTTTCAGGACGGCGGTCCCGGCTGGCAGGACCGGATCAACGCCGCCCTGCGCAAGGCGGCCAGGAAAGCCGATTGATCAAGCCACGCGATTGGCGCGCGCGGCTTCCTTCTGGGCGTCGAAGTCGCGGCGGCGGCGTGCCAGCTCTTCCGGCGCCATCCGCTCCACATTGTTGTAGTCGCGCTTCCACGAGGCGTCTTCGCTCCAGCGCAATGGGGACTGAACGGTGGTCTGGGGCCCCGGCGCACTTTCCAGCACCTTGAGCGCCAGTTCCAAGGTGAAGGCCTGCGAGGCCTTGTCATGCGGTTTGCCGGCTGAATTGCCGAGCGGGAAATCGCTGAACAGGAAGCGCGGCACGGCGGCGTGTTCGACAATGTCCTTGGCGCAACCCATCACCACCGTGGAAACTCCGTTAGCTTCCAGATGGCGTGCCACCAGCGCCGTGGTCTGATGGCACACGGGGCAGTTCGGCACCAGGACGGCTGCGTCGACGCCGTCCGCCTTGCAGCGCGCGAGGATGTCCGGCGCGTCGGTCTCGATGGTGGCGCGATGACTGCGGTTGGTCGGCGCGCCGAAGAAGCGCGGTGCGACCGATCCGATGCGACCTTCGCGCGCGAGACGATGCAACTGCTCCAGCGGAAACCAGGTGTTCATGTCCGTCGCCGATGTGTGCGCGCGGTCGTAGGCGATGTGAGAGATGCGCAGGTCGTGCTGTTGAGACGTATCGCCGTCGTAGACCTGATAGAACTTCGCGCTGCCGTTGTAAGCTGCGCCCGGTCCCTGATCACCCTTGGCCGGATCGAAGCGGGCCGCGGTGGTGACAATCGCCACACGCGCCTGCGCGAGCGGCTTTTTCAGCGGCTGGAACGGCGCTGCAACATTGTGTGCCCAGCGGTAGGGCGTGTCATAGCCGATGGCGAGGTAATAATCCCGCGTCCGTTGCATGTAAGGAACTGGCACGTCGAAATCGCGCACGGCATCTTCGGGGGCGGCAGGCGAATCCGTCATGATGGCAATCCTCGAAATCTGGCTGACAGCCGTAGCAGATAGCCCTTCAGTCAGCCATATTCAGGGAAAGCGACGCAGCCATACCGGCCTGCGGGCAAGGGACGTCTCATGAGCAACAAGAAGAAGGGCAAGGCCGAGGAGCCTGCGAAGGAGCGGGACAAGGACCCGACCAGGAACGCGCCGTTCAAGGTCAATCCGGACAGCGAAGACTTCGTGACTCCGCGCAACGACCTGAGCGAGGACGAACTGAAGGAGCAGGAGGATCGCCGCTCCTGACCCGGACCGCGTCTCACTTACAGGGCGCTGAGGTCCGCCGGAACGTTGCCGAAGGACTTCAGGAGCACGGCATCCCTGAAATCGCCCGTCATGGGATCGCCCGAGCGGGTGAAGGCCACGGCTCCGATGGCTCCGGGCGTTCGGGACAGCGCTTCAGCGCGGCGGATGGCGGTCGACGCGCTCTGAAATTCCTCCGCCGCCCCGGCGACGACGGAACCTTCATCATCCTGGGCGAAAGGAAGGGCCACATAGTAGGAAATGTCGGCCATCGGCACTCTCCGGCTGCTCGATGATAGTATGTTCTTATTTTGTTCTTGTGTCAATTGTCGTCGATGGAAAGGAGAACGGAGGATGTCCTGCGGGGAATTCCACAGCCTGAACAAGGATGCAGGGCCGCACTTGACCCACATCCAGCCGCCACCTACACACCGCGACACGTGAGCGCGTAGCTCAGGCGGTAGAGCACGTGACTTTTAATCATGGGGTCGAGGGTTCGAGTCCCTCCGCGCTCACCATGACTCCTCCCATGCAACGATGGCCGGTCTCGACGCAGACACGGAATCGCAGCAACAATGGCGCCGCATCCAGATGTGGTCCTTGTTGCGGAAGGATATCGAAATGTACGTCGTTGCCGGCCTGCTTGTCGTCCTGTCCGGTCTTTTTTACGCCGCCGACCATGGCCAGTTGGGCAAGTTCGGTTCGCAGATGTGCCTCTACGGCGATATGTTCTGCCGGCATCCCGTCTACGTTCTGATTGGTGCCGGGCTCGCAGCCGTGTGGGGCACGTTCGTCAGCATGAAGTAACGCTGCGGGCCCGGCCGCGATCAGTTGCCGTCGGAGCGGGCGTCGGACGGCACGGGCTGCTGTGCGGTGACGCCCGCAGGGGTGGCCTCGCGGCGGAGGCCGATCAGTTCGGCTGCGCGCACCGACGACGATTTCCAGAACCCGAAGGCGTTGATCCGTGAGTTTTCCAGAATCGCGATTGCGACCGCCGACAGGAACGGCAGGCTCTGCAGCACCAGCACGCCGGCGAAAATATTGATCTCCCGGACTTCCTTCTGATTGAACGCGACCAGAACGATGGCGCCGATAATCAGCAGGATGCCGATGACGGCTTCCCAGAAGGCCTGGAATTCCACCGACATGCGCGACAGTCCGCCCTTTGAGGTGCGGGCGAAGGGGAGGTGATCCGTGATCAGGCCATTGGCCACCGCGCGTGACACTGTCCACTGTACCGACATGGCGGTCACCATGGCGCCCAGCATCTGTCCTACCTTGATCGGCACGCGCAGCCGGTAAAGCGTCAGGAAGTGTGCGAGCGAGACAATGAACGCCGCGATGATCGGCAGCGTCAGGATCTTGTCGGGAATGGCGATATCGGCGAACGAGACGATCGGCACCCAGATCAGGTTGAGGATCGCGACCACGACGCCGAGGCTTTCCGCGCCGAGCCAGTTCAGCCAACCAAGTGCGAACTCACGCTTCTGATCGGGCGAGAGGCGGCTCGCGTTAGGCAGGAACCGGCGCCAGTGCTTCTTGACGATCTGGAATCCGCCATAGGCCCAGCGGTGCCGCTGTTTCTTGAAGGCCTCGTAGGTGTCTGGCAGCAGGCCAAAGCCGTAGCGCTTGTTGGTGTAGTGCGTGAGCCAGCCTTGTTCGATGATCGCGAGACCGAGGTCGGTATCCTCGCAGATCGTGTCGCCGGCCCAGCCGCCCGCCATGTCCATTGCCGCGCGGCGAATGAGGCACATGGTGCCGTGGACGATGATGGCGTTGGCCTCGTTCCGCTGCACCATGCCGATGTCGAAGAAGCCGGCATATTCGCCGTTCATGGCGTAGTGCATCAGTGAGCGGTCGCCGTCGCGATGCTCCTGCGGGGCCTGCACCAGGCCCACGCGCGGATCGACGAAAGCCGGAACCAGATCCTTGAGCCAGTCAGCGGTGACGACATAGTCGGCGTCGATGATGCCGACGATCTCCGCGTCGGGCGCGGTGCGTTCCATCGCGATCCGCAGTGCGCCCGCCTTGAAGCCCTGCACCTTCTCGGCATTGATGAAGATGAAGCGTTCGCCGAGCGTCCGGCAGTGGTCCTGGATCGGCTGCCAGAACGCGGGATCGGGCGTGTTGTTGATGATCACCACGCATTCAAAGTTCGGGTAATCGAGCCGCGCGACGGCATCAAGCGTCTGCTTCAGCATTTCCGGCGGCTCGAAATAGGCCGGGATGTGGATCGACACTTTCGGCGCGTAGCCTTCCGGGGCGGGAAGCCCTTCAGCGATCAGGCGCGCAGGCTTGCGCCCAAAAGCAATGGTCGCGATTTCCTCGATCCGTGCCATCGCGATCAGGACCAGCGGCACCAGCAGGATAAGACCCAAGGTGAGCGCAAAGGCCGAACCGAAGACGAAGTAGTGCGTGTTCCAGTAAGCGAACACGGTGGCGAACCACGCGCCCACGCCGTTGGCGGCGGCGGCGAGAACAGCGGCTTGCATGATGGTCGGGCTGGCGAGCCGGAAAATCGGAAGCGACAGCAGGACGCCGACGAGCAGGGCGATGCCTGCGATTTTCCAGTAGTCTGGATCGACGATTGGGCCGGTCCATGCGAACTTTGGTTCGCGCGACGCATTAAGAATGCCCCAGTAAGGGCCAACACCGCCTTCAAAAAACTTCCACGGCTGATCGATCGCTTCAACGATGTTGTAATCCATGCCGATGGCCTCGGCACGGGTCACGAAGTTTCGTAGCACCGACGCCTGCTCGAACGGCCCCGGATTGGCGTTCTTGAGATTGTAACCGGCGCTCGGCCAGCCGAATTCGGCAATCACGATGCGCTTGCCGGGGAATATCTCCCGCAGATGGCCGTAGATGTACATCGCCTGATCGACGGCCTGCTTGTCGGTGAAATTTTCCCAATACGGCAGGATATGCGCGGCGATGAAGTCGACCGACGAGGCAAGTTGCGGATAGTCGCGCCAGATGTTCCAGATTTCTCCAGTTGTCACAGGAACATTGGTCTGCTTCTTGACGCGCTGGATCAGCTCGATCAGGTCTTCGACCTTCTGCTCGCCGCGGTAGATGGTTTCATTGCCGACCACGATGCCGATGACATTGCTGTTGCGCTTGGCAAGTTCGAGGGCGGCCGCGATTTCGCGCTCATTGCGGTCGATGTTCTTGTCGATCCAGGCGCCCACCGTGACCTTGAGCCCGAACTCGGCAGCGATTGCCGGCACCAGTTCGACACCGCCTGTCGATGAATACAGGCGGATCGCCCTGGTCATGGTCGCGAGCTTTTTCAGGTCGGCGCGGATTTTTTCCTTGTTCGGAATGTTGTCGACGTCGGGATGCCCCGCGCCCTCGAATGGCGCGTAGGAGAGGCTGGGCAGCATACCGTTGAAGTCGGGCGCCTTCTGCTCATCACGCAGCGCCCCCCAGAGGGCAGCGTGGATCGCAGTAACGCAGAACAGGACAGCGACGATGGCGCGCATCAAGGAAAACCATACGGGGCCAAACGTGGCAGATCGCGAACCTGTCCCCTCGGTTCGGCAGCGTTCAAGGCAGCTTATCTATGCTGTGCAGCTTAACAACTCATACGGCGACATGGCGTTTTGAGGGCGTCCCGGGTTCGGGGGTTTTGCATGACCCGCAAAACCCGGTTCCTTGGCGCCGCGTCCTGGAACTACTTGCTCGGCGCAGCCGCTGCGGGCGATGCAGCGGCTGGAGGCGGCGGCGTCGGTGCAGCGGGCGCCGGAGTGGCTGGCGCCGCCGCGGCTTGGGGCTGCGCGGACGGATTGATCCAGCAGGCGTGGACCCGGCCATTGAGGGTTTCGGCAACCTTCGGGTCAATGGTCGCGCCGAACCGGACCACGCAGCGGAACGCCGCCTGGATATGGCCGCCGGGGCAGCCGAACCGCTCATAGAGGTCCAGATGGCGGAACGCGGTATCGAGATCGTCGCGCCACATCAGGCCGACCACGCGCCGTCCCAGCCAGACGCATTCCGGGTTTCCGGCAGGACCGTTGATGGCCTGCGCCGCTTCCACGAATTCATCGGCCTTGCGCTTGCTTTCCTTGGCCGCATCGCCAGGAGACTGTTTGGGAGCGTTGTCCTGGGCCCGGAGATCGCCACTTTGGGCGATAGCGGCCCCGACTCCGACAAAGAGGGCGAGAGCCGGAACGGCAACCCGCTTGAAAACCGCGACTCGAAACCCGTGACCAACCCGACGCATGAAATCCCCGATGAATGGCGTGCCAATCGGCAACGCTCAGCGCCAACCAGATGCCCCGCTATTGCGGCGGAAGATTGCCTTTACCGCAACTGTCTGATTCCCATGAAGGACATTTATGTTTTTGTCCAGCAAGGCAGACGTCCAATGCGGCATGGATGAGTCCATGCGGCGAGAAGACCGGGGGCAGGTGGCGTTTGGGGTCTTGGCAGCGCGCCGGTGACCGGTTATCGACGTTGCTCCCTGGAGGACGGAACCCATTTCCCTGCGCACGCCACTGGCCCTTCTGGTCATCTCCCTCAGCGCTATTGCCGCGGTCTGGTGGTGGTTAGCCACACCGATCCTGCTGGCGCGCGCGCCCATCGACCCCGCCGCCAAGCTGGAATGCGTGTCCTACGCGCCCTTCCGGGACGGTCAGAACCCGCTGCAGCCCGGGCTGATCATTGCGCCCGAACAGATGGCGCAGGATCTCGCCCAGCTCGCCAAGGTGACGGGCTGCGTTCGCACCTATTCGGTCGGCAACGGTCTCGACCGGGTTCCGGAGCTTGCCCAGAAGGCCGGCCTGAAGGTCATGCTCGGTATCTGGATCGGCACCAACCGCAACGACAACCGGAGCCAGATGGAAACGGCCATTGGGCTCGCAAAACAGTATCCTGGTGTCATCAGCGCCGTGATTGTCGGTAACGAGGTGCTGCTTCGTGGCGAGATGACCGCAGCCGACCTGACGGCCAACATCCGCTACGTGAAATCCAAGGCTGGCAGCGTGCCGGTGACCTATGCCGACGTCTGGGAATTCTGGCTGAAGAACCGCGACGTCTATGACGCGGTGGATTTTGTGACGATCCACATCCTGCCATACTGGGAAGATTTCCCGATCCGCGCCCGTCATGCGGCGAACCATGTCGATTCGATCCGCAAGCGGATGGCGGTGGCGTTCCCGAACAAGGAAATCCTGATCGGCGAAACCGGCTGGCCGAGCGCGGGCCGCATGCGCGAAGGCGCGCTGCCGTCACGCGCCAATCAGGCCCGTGTGGTGTCCGAAATTCTTCAACTCGCGCGTCAGGAGAAGTTCAGGGTCAATCTGATCGAAGCCTACGATCAGCCCTGGAAGCGGATGTGGGAAGGGACCGTCGGCGGCCACTGGGGCCTGTTCGATGCCGATGGGTCGCGCGATCTGAAATATCCGGCGGGTGAGCCGATCACCAATTTCCCGCGCGCGAAAATCTACGCCGCGGCGGGCATGGTCTTTTCGATTCTGGTGTTCGGCGTCGCGCTGCTGACCCTGCGCCGCAGGCCGTGGTCTCCGCGTCTCAGTTCGTGGATCACGGTTGGCTTGAGCGCCACCGCGGGCGGTGCGCTGCTCGGCGTTGCCTTCGACAAGCTGATTGCGGAAAGCCTCGGCGTGGGCGGATGGACTGTAGGCATCCTGCTTTTCATGGTCGCGCTGCTCTCGCCAATCGTCGTGGCCAATACGGTGATGTATGGCCGCAGCTTGCCGACCTTCCTCGAGCTTCTCGGGCCGGGCGACTATCGCACGACCTCACGCATGCAGACGATACTCGGGATCGTGCTGCTGATCACGACCGTGCTTGCCACACAGACGGCGCTCGGCTTCGTGTTCGATCCGCGCTATCGGGATTTTCAGTTCGCCGCCCTGACCATGGCCATCGTGCCGTTCCTGCTGCTGACGGCGGTGAACAGGTCGGCCGCCGGCAAGCGCCCGATCGCGGAGTCGATCTTCGCAGGCACGCTTGCCCTGTCAGCGATCTATATCGGGTTCAACGAGGGGCCGGCCAACTGGCAGTCGCTCTGGACCTGCGGCCTCTACCTGTTGCTGGCGCTTACGCTGTCGCGGGCGCGGGTCGCGCAAACCCAAGAATAAGCAATCCGATCGCCACGCCCGACAGGCCGATGTTGTAGAGCACGATCCCGAAGCAGGCCGCGACCAGTCCGGCGGTGAGGGTGACGATCGACGGCCGGATCACATGCAAGGTCGCAATGACCAGTGCGCTGACGCCAAACACGTAATGCTTGAACAGATACATCATGGTCTGCCGGGTCTTGCAGAGCATGGTCTGCAGACCGGCCTCGCATTCGAGACGCACCTGCGCGAACTCGATGGCCATGTAACGCAGGTAGAGGGCGTATCCGATGGTGAGAAACCCTACGACCAGAATCCATTGCACCTGATACGGGGTCAGTCTGAACGGCTGCTTTTTCATGCGCCGAATATGGTTCGGATCGGACGGCGACACAACCCGCTGAACGCGGGTTTGAACCTTATCTGTTGCCGAAAAACGAACTGAACGCCGATGGTTTCGGCCGCTCTTCCGGCGCGGCTTCAGTGCGCTGCCTGCTCTTCCGTTTGGAGCGGTGCGGGCGGGCCTCCGGTTGTTTCGCCTCCGGCTGCTCGCTGACCATGCTGAGGCGCTGACCTTCGTACACCGCTGTTTCGCACGGCCGGTTGCTTTCAGTCAGAAATCCCGCGCACAGCCTGGCGGCTTCGGCGGCGTCCGACAGTGGACCCGCAACCAGACGCAACTGCATGCCCAGGCCGTCGTGACGCTCGCGCACAACGATGACAGGTTGCAGCGGTTCAAGGTGTTTTGCGTAGACCTTGAGCGCGCCGCGCCAGACAGCCCGAAGCCCTTCGATCGACTTGGCGCCGCCGAGATCCACGCCGAACTCGGTTTTGCGAACAACATTGGCCGGCTGGGATTCCGCGGTCAGCGGTTCGGACGCCGGAATAGCCGCGGTCACCGTCGGCGCAGACTCGGGGAGCAGCGTTTCCGCTTTCTGCTCCACCGGCTTGGCGGGTGTGGGAGAGGGCGCGGAAGCCGGTGCGGCGGTGGCGACAGGCGCGACCTTCGGCGGCGAAGCCGATGGCGCAGCCTTGGACTCGAGTTTGGTCTCGGTCTCGGCCTCGGCTTTTGCCTCGGTGGGCCGGGACGGTCCGATCTGCTCGGGGTCGGCCGGCGGGGTCGAAACCGCGGCCTGCACAGACGCGGCTGGAGCCGCGACTGGAATCGGCAGCAATGCCGCGGCGGAGGGTTTCGCCAGCGCACCCGTGACCGAGTCGAGACCCTGTTCAAGCACAGTCACACGCGCATACAGCCGGTCGCGGTCGCCGTTGAGCGTTTCGACCGCCGCGGCCAGTTCTCTCGCCTTGTTCTGGCTTTCCTTCGCGATCCACTGAACCTGTTGGGATTGCCGCGCCAGTTCCGCCGACGCCAGTTGATCGCGGTTGATCGCGGCAGGAGTTCGTGTTGCCATGATCGCGATAATCAGGACGCCGACCGAGCCGATGCCCCACGACGCGAGCCGCCACATCGACCGTCCGTCGAATTCATCCTCTTCCGCCAGAAAACGAGTGATCCAGCCGGCGCCATCGTCGTCGGCGAGATCATCGCGGAATTGGTTGCCGTCCTTGGTCATGGTGCAGGCGTGGCCCTCCCGAGGCCCCGGCGAATCATTGTGTAAAGATTAACAGAAGCGGGAGACGATGAGTGCGGCGGGCGGCGTCCAAAACGCTTTTGTCCCTTGGCGCTCTCGGGTAAGACGGCGCCGTTGCGGCCACCAAGGGAATACGCATGTCCGGCAGAACGACCCTCACCATCGTGCTTGCTGCGGGAGAAGGCACCCGCATGCGCTCGAGCCTGCCGAAGGTCCTGCATCCGGTCGCGGGCCGGCCGCTGATTTCGCATGTGCTCGCCGCCGCGCCGGACGACAGGGGCGATACGGTCGCCGTGGTGGTCGGACCGGATCATCAGTCGGTGATCGACGAGATCGCGCGCGTGCGGCCCGGGACCAAAACCTATGTCCAGCGCGAGCGGCTTGGAACGGCGCATGCGGTGTTGGCGGCGCGCGAGGCGCTTGAAGCAGGCGCGGACGACCTGCTCATCGCGTTCGGCGATACCCCGCTGATCGACGCCACGACATTTGAGCGCATGCGCGCAGCCTTGAAAGATGGCGCGGCACTGGCCGTGCTGGGCTTCCGCGCTGCTGACCCGACGGGTTATGGGCGGCTGCTGGAAGACGACGGGCAGCTTGTCGCGATCCGCGAACATGCCGACGCCAGCGAGGCCGAGCGGGCGGTGAAGCTCTGCAACGCCGGCGTGATGGCCTTCGCGGGCAAGACGGCGCTGCAAATTCTCGACCGGATCGGCAATGGCAACAGCAAAGGCGAGTACTATCTAACTGATGCTGTCGCTATCGTGCGCGAACTCGGTTTGCGCGCGGTCGTGATCGAAACCAGCGAGGACGAAGTGCGCGGAATCAACACCAAGGCCCAGCTTGCTGAAGCCGAGCAGGTGATGCAGCGCAAGCTGCGGCAGGCCGCACTCGATGCCGGCGTGACGCTGATCGCGCCGGAAACGGTTTTCCTGTCTGCGGACACGACCTTCGGCAAGGATGTCACCATCGAGCCGTTCGTGGTGATCGGCGCGGGCGTGAGCATCGATGATGGCGTGGTGATCCACGCCTTCTCGAACATCGTCGGCGCACGGATCGGCAAGGGCGCGTCCATCGGTCCGTATGCGCGGCTGCGGCCAGGTACGGTGCTGGGCGAGGGCGTTCGCATCGGCAACTTCGTCGAGACCAAGGCCGCTGACCTTGAAGCCGGCGTGAAGGTCAATCACCTGACCTATATCGGCGATACCCATATCGGCGAGAACGCCAACATCGGCGCAGGCACCATCACCTGCAACTATGATGGCTTCGACAAGCACCGCACCGAGATCGGCGCGGGCGCTTTCGTCGGCTCGAATTCATCGCTGGTGGCGCCGGTGAAGATCGGCGCCGGGGCCTATGTCGGCTCGGGATCGGTCATCAGCAAGGACGTGCCGGACGATGCGCTCGTGGTCGAGCGCAGCCCGGTGTCGCTCCGCGAGGGCTGGGCCAAGCGATTCCGCGAGATGAAAATGCTCAATCGGAAGCCGAAAAGCCCGAAATAGGGCATTTTCGCGTACCGCGCTGATTTCGTTAACGCTTTACCCTGTTTCAATCCGCAACAATTGTTGAGGCGGAAACGTGGTAATCCCAGTGTCCTGAATCCGAAGTTCGCGTCATCTTGCAGCGCGCTCAGTAGCGAACTTCGGATTCAACAGGACACTGGCAAATATAATTCCAGTGTGGTTTTGGTTCGCAAGGCCGCAACGGGATGAGCTGCAAGCAGGGCTGCGGCCTTGCGAACCACCACACTGGTACATAAGGCCGCATTGGGGCGGCTGGAGATAACAAACCGCATGTGCGGAATTGTCGGAATTCTTGGACGTGGGCCGGTTGCGGAGCAACTGGTCGATTCCCTCAAGCGGCTTGAATATCGCGGATATGACTCCGCGGGCGTCGCGACGCTGGAAGGCATCCAGCTCGATCGCCGCCGCGCCAAGGGCAAATTGAAAAATCTCGAAGCGGTGCTGAAGACCTCGCCGCTCGAAGGTCACATCGGCATCGGTCACACCCGCTGGGCCACCCACGGCAAGCCGACCGAAAGCAACGCGCATCCGCATGCGACCGATAATGTCGCGGTGGTTCACAACGGCATCATCGAAAACTTCCGCGAGTTGCGTGCAAGGCTCGAAGCCGAGGGCGCAAAGTTTTCCAGCGAGACCGACACCGAGGTCGTCGCGCATCTGGTCAATTCCTATCTCGCCAGGGGCCTGTCGCCCGCGGACGCCGTCAAGGCGACGCTCCCGCAACTGCATGGCGCGTTCGCGCTCGCCTTCATCTTCAAGGGCGAACAGAATCTGATGATCGGCGCGCGCAAAGGCTCGCCGCTCGCGGTCGGCTATGGCGACGGCGAAATGTATCTCGGCTCCGACGCGATCGCGCTCGGTCCGTTCACCGACACGATCAGTTATCTCGATGACGGCGACTGGGTCGTGCTGTCGCGCAACGAGGCGACCGTCTACGACTACAAGAACGCCGTCGTGGAGCGCGAGATCGTGCGCCACAACACCGCGACCTCGCTGGTGGACAAGGCCAACTACCGCCACTTCATGGCGAAGGAAATTCACGAGCAACCCGAAGTCGTCGGTCACACGCTGGCGCATTATGTCGACATGGCGACCGAGAAGGTGGCGATGCCGGTCAAGCTGCCGTTCGACTTCAAGGACATCCAGCGCGTCTCGATCACCGCCTGCGGCACCGCGAGCTATGCGGGCTTTGTCGCGAAGTACTGGTTCGAGCGCCTGGCGCGTCTGCCGGTCGAACTCGATGTCGCGTCCGAATTCCGTTACCGCGAAGCGCCGCTGCGCAAGGGCGATCTGGCGATCTTCATCTCACAGTCCGGCGAAACCGCGGATACGCTGGCGGCGTTGCGCTATGCGAAGTCGCAGGGTCTGCACACCATCTCCATCGTCAACGTGCCGACCTCGACCATTGCCCGCGAAAGCGAGACCGCGCTGCCGACGCTGGCGGGTCCTGAGATCGGCGTGGCCTCGACCAAGGCATTCACCTGTCAGCTTGCGGCGCTGGCAGCGCTGTCGATTGCGGCGGGCAGGGCACGCGGTGAACTGTCTGAATCCGACGAGACAAAACTCGTCCATGCGCTGATCGAAGTGCCGCGCCTGATGACGCAGGCGCTGGCGCTGGAGCCGCAGATCGAGAAGCTGGCGCGCGACATCGCCAAGAGCCAGGACGTGCTTTACCTCGGCCGCGGCACCAACTATCCGCTGGCACTGGAAGGCGCGCTCAAGCTCAAGGAAATCTCCTACATCCACGCCGAAGGCTATGCGGCGGGCGAACTCAAACACGGCCCCATCGCGCTGATCGACGAGAAGATGCCGGTGGTGGTGATCGCGCCTTATGACCGCGTGTTCGAGAAGACCGTCTCCAACATGCAGGAAGTCGCGGCGCGGGGCGGGCGGATCATCCTGATGACCGACGCGCAGGGCGCCAGGGACGCGACCGTGGAGTCGCTGGTGACAATCATCCTGCCGGACATGCCGGCGACGGTGACGCCGCTGGTCTATGCCATTCCGGTGCAGATGCTGGCCTATCACACCGCCGTGGTGATGGGCACGGACGTGGACCAGCCGCGGAACCTCGCCAAGTCCGTGACCGTCGAGTAGGTCTCTGATCAGACAATCGGTCGCAAGACGGGCCGGTTGCGCCCTGAAAAGTCTGATACAGTGCTGTCGCAATGATTTGCGATGGTGTTCCACCATTCTGGATGAAGATGGCTCTGGATAAGGATAGCCTGGCGCTGCGATGAATGAGACTTCGCCCAACATGCTTCCGGGAGGCCTGCCGCCCGTGCCGCCGCCGGACGCACCGCGCGGGCTGATGGCGCGGTTGCGCCGCTATTTCCTCACGGGCCTGATCATCGCCGGCCCGATCGCGATCACGATCTATCTGATCTGGTGGTTCGTCACCTGGGTGGACGGCATCGTTCGGCCGTTCGTGCCGATGGCCTATCGTCCCGAGACCTACCTGCCTTTCGGCTTGCCGGGCTACGGCCTGATCGTCGCGTTCTTCGCGCTGACCATGCTCGGATTTCTGGCCGCCAACCTGATCGGCCGGACGCTGGTCGATTTCGGCGAGAACCTGCTGGGGCGCATGCCCGTCGTGCGCGCGATCTATCGCGGCCTGAAGCAGGTGTTCGAGACGCTGTTCTCGGCCAACGGCTCCAGTTTCCGCAAGGTCGGTCTGGTGGAGTTTCCATCGCCGGGCATGTGGTCCATCGTGCTGATCTCGCAGCCGCCGAGCGTGGAGGTTTCGACCAAACTGCCGCAAGGCGAAGAGTTCATCTCGGTGTTTTTGCCGTGCGCGCCGAACCCCACCACCGGGTTCTTCTTCTACGTGCCGAAATCGAAGCTGATCGAAGTCGATATGAGCACCGATGCCGCCGCGACCCTGATCATGTCGGCGGGCGTGGTGCAGCCGGGCAGCGACGCGCAGAAGAAAGTCAACGCGCTGGCCGAGATCGCCAATGCCAAGCGCGCGGCCACCGCTGCTCCGCAGGCCCCCGCCAAGGTGGATTGAGCAACCGCGCTTGTGTTGAGAAACCCCCGACCTAACGAGCCGGTCGCACGTCGCGGCGGCAGGGTTGCGGATCCCGCGCACAGTCACGTCGAAGGTTCGCGTTCGACAGTGAGTGCAAAAGAAAGCCGCCTGATGAGAGGCGCCGCCAGCACAACGACCGGCAACATCGCAATCCACGATACGATCCAGGACGCGAGCCAGTGACTGACGGACGGATAGCTGGCGATGCCTGATGCTATCAGGCAGGTCAGTCCGGATTGCAGAACGCCAAAGACAAAATGGCTGTGTTTCCTCGCGATGGCTGGCATGGTCCCTCCTTGCCAGGTGCGTTGAAGCAATCTTCGTGCCGAAGCCTGCTTCGCGTTTTAAAGAGACATGCGGCATGTCATCGCGGCGAAGGTTTAGCCCGCGCCGATCAGCGGCAGGGCCTCGTCGCGCTCGTAGAGATAGAGCAGGCACCGCAGCGCCTCACCGCGTTCGCCCTTCAGTTTCGGATTGTCCTGCATGATGCGCACCGCTTCGTCGCGGGCCTGCGCGATCAGTTGTGCATGCACCTCGGGTCGCGCGATGCGATAGCCGGGCAGGCCGCTCTGGCGGGTGCCAAGCACTTCGCCTTCGCCGCGCAGGCGCAGGTCCTCTTCCGCGATCCGAAAGCCATCCGTTGTCTCGCGGATGACCTTCAATCGCGCGGCGGACATTTCGGTGAGAGGTTCATGATAGAGCAGAAGGCAGGTCGAGGCTTCCGAACCGCGGCCGATGCGCCCGCGCAACTGATGGAGCTGCGCAAGGCCGAAGCGCTCGGCGTTCTCGATCACCATGATGGTGGCCTGCGGAACATCGACGCCGACTTCGACAACGGTGGTCGCCACAAGGAGCTGGATTTCACCGGCGGCGAACTGTGCCATCACGCGATCCTTCTCGGTGCCTTTCATCTGGCCGTGAACGAGACCGACACGGTCGCCGAAACGCTTTTGCAGCGTCTCAAAGCGTTTGGTCGCGTTGGTCAGATGGGCGTGGTCGTCGGATTCGGTCTCCTCCACAAGCGGACAGATCCAGTAGGCGCGTTTGCCTGAATCGAGGGCCCTGTCCAGTCCGTCCACGATCTCCTTGATCCGGCTCTTTGGAACGGCCCGCGTGTCGATCGGCTGGCGGCCTGCGGGTTTTTCGCGTAGCTCGGAAATATCCATGTCGCCAAAGTAGGTGAGGACCAGCGTGCGCGGGATCGGCGTCGCGCTGAGGACCAGCACATCCACCGCATCGCCTTTCTCGGTGAGCGCCAGGCGCTCGCGCACGCCGAAGCGGTGTTGCTCATCGACAATGGCCAGCGCCAGATCCTTGAAGATCACGTCATCCTGGATCAGCGCGTGGGTGCCGACCAGCAGGTCGATCTCGCCGTTCGCCAGTCCCGCAATGATTTCGCGGCGCTCCTTGCCTTTTTCGCGGCCGGTGAGAATGGCGACATTCATGCCGGCGCGTTCGGCCAGCGGCGCGATGGTCTTGATATGCTGGCGCGCGAGGATTTCTGTCGGCGCCATCAACGCGGACTGCTTGCCGGTCTCGGTGACGGCTGCGGCGGCGAGCAGCGCCACGACCGTTTTGCCCGAACCGACATCGCCCTGCAGAAGCCGCAGCATCCGCACGGGTTCGTTCAGGTCGCTGGCGATGGCCTTGGCGGCTTCCTGCTGTGAGTTCGTCAGCGCGTAGGGTAGCGCGTCGATGATCTTGTGGCGCAGATGCCCGTCACCCGCATTGCGGACGCCGGCGGGGCGGCGCAACTGCGCGCGCACCAGCGCCAGCGCCAGTTGGCCCGCGAGCAGTTCGTCAAAGGCCAGGCGAGACCAGAACGGATTTTGTGGCAGGATGTCGGTCAGTTCCTGCGGCTCGTGGACCCGATGCAACGCTTCGCGGATCGGGGGAAACGAACAGCGGCGCAACACCTCGGGGCTGATCCACTCCGGAAGGTCTGGCAGCTTCTGCAGCGCCTGCGCCATGGCGCGGCGAATCGCGCCGATGGCAAGACCTTCGGTCAGCGGATAGACCGTGTCGATCTGCGGCAGTTTGGCGAGACCGGCCTCGTCCACCACGCGGTCGGGATGCACGATCTGCAAGGTGCCGTCGAACATCTGCGCGGTGCCGGAGACGAAGCGCTTCTCGCCCTTCGGCAGCAGCTTCTCGATGTATTCGGGTTTGGCGCGGAAATAGGTCAGCACCACGTCGCCGGTCTCGTCGCTGGCATGGACCAGATGCGGCGCGCGAGAGCGGCCGGGAGGCGCAGGGCGGTGACGGTCGATGGTGACTTCCAGTGTCACCACGGTTCCGGGGACGGCTTCGGCGATGGTCGGGCGCGTGCGGCGGTCGATCACATTGGTCGGCAGATGCATCAGCAGATCCACCAGCCGCGGCGTCTCGCTGCGGTCCAGCAGATAACGAAACAGCTTGTCCTGCTTCGGCCCGACGCCTGTGAGGCTGGTGACCGGTGCGAACAGGGGATTGAGCAGGGACGGGCGCATGGGAAGAATCTATGACTGTTTCTTCTGTCATGCCTGGCTTTATGCCGGGCATCCACGTCTTTTCTTTCATTTGCGAAGACGTGGATGGCCGGGACGAGCCCGGCCATGACGAACGAGAGTTAGTCATGTTTCTGACGCCGCATGGCTACACAAGAAAGTACTGACATCGGCATTCTTGATGGCTATATCAGCCTCCCCGGCATCGTCCGGGCTTTTTGCGTTGGAAAAGGTGACGGACATGACAGGAACCACACGATCGAGCGCCGGGTTGGACGACCGGCGCAAGCGCCTGCTGTTCCGCTGCTGGCACCGCGGCACGCGCGAGATGGACCTGATCCTCGGCGGCTTTGCCGATGCGCAGATCGCTGACCTGTCGGATCAGGACGTCGCTGAACTGGAAAATCTGCTCGAAGTGCCGGACCCCGATCTCTATGCCGCCTTCAGCGGCGGCGCGCCGCTCGCCGCCGAGCATGCGACCGGCATTTTTACCCGCATCCAGCGCTACGTCGATGAGGCCCATCGCCGATGAAGCCGCCTGCCAGATCCCTTACCAAATCTCCCGCGCAGGCGCTGCGGCCCGGCCATGTGCTGACGCTTGCCAATGTCGCCGACGGCGCGGAAGCGCTGGTCGTCTCGGACCTGGCGCGTGCGGTCGCAGCCAGGCCAAATCCGCCCGCGGTCAGTCTTGCCGTGGTTTGCCGCGACGGACCGCGCATGGCGCAACTGGCGCGCGCGCTGGAATTCTTCGCACCCGATCTGCCGGTGATGCAGTTTCCGGCATGGGACTGTCAGCCCTATGACCGCGTCTCGCCCCATGGCGGCATTCTTGCGCAGCGCCTGACCACGCTGGCAAAGCTCTCGCGCCTGCAGGGCAGCGAGAAGCCGCTGATCGTGCTGACCACGGTCAACGCCATCGTGCAGCGCGTGCCTGCGCGCGACGTGGTGGCGGCGCAGGCCTTGTCGGTTGCGCCGGGGCATCGGCTTGCGATGGACAATATCGCCGCATGGCTCGAACACAACGGCTACAACCGTACATCCACGGTGCGCGAGCCGGGCGAATATGCCGTGCGCGGCGGCATCCTCGATCTGTTTCCGGCGGGACTCGACCAGCCGGTGCGGTTCGATTTCTTCGGCGACACGCTGGAATCGATCCGGACCTTCGATGCGGAATCGCAGCGCACGCTGCATGACATGCGCGGGCTGGATCTCGTGCCGGTGTCGGAATTCCAGCTCGTCACCGAGACCATCAAGCGCTTCCGCATGGGCTATGTCGCCACCTTCGGCGCGCCGGACCGCGACGACATGCTCTATGAGGCGGTGAGCGAAGGCCGCCGTCATCCCGGCATGGAGCACTGGCTGCCGCTGTTTCAGGAGCGGATGGATACGCTGTTCGACTATCTTGGCGCGGCGCCCGTGGTCATGGAGCCGCTGGCCGAGGATGCCGCCCGCGAACGCTTCACCCAGATCAACGACTATTACGAAGCACGGCGCGAGGCGATGGACACGCCGGGCGGCGGCGCGATCTACAAGCCGTTGCCGCCGGACCGGCTGTATCTGACGGAAACCGAGTGGACGCAGCTTCTGGCCGATGGTGCGCTGGCGCGAATGACGCCGTTCGCCTTGCCGGAGGGTGAAGGCGTCATCGACATCGACGCGCGGCAGGGCCGTGACTTCGCGCCCGAGCGCGGCGACGCGAAGGTCAACGTGTTCGAGAGCGTGGTGGCGCATATCAACGGGCTGCAGAGCGCGCGCAAGAAGGTCGTCGTCGCGCTGTGGAGCGAAGGCTCGCGCGACCGCATGGCCTCGATGCTCAAGGACCACAAGCTGCTCAACACCACCAGCGTCAATTCATGGCGCGCGGTGCAGGCGACGCCGCGCAACGAGACCATGCTGGCGGTCGTCGGCCTCGAATCCGGCTTCGAGACCGATGCCATCGCCGTCATCACCGAGCAGGACATTCTCGGCGATCGTCTGGTGCGTCCGCGCAAGGCCAGCCGCAAGCTGGAAAACTTCATCTCGGAGGTGACGTCGCTCGCCACCGGCGACATCGTGGTCCATGTCGAGCACGGCATCGGCCGCTTTGTCGGATTGCAGACGCTGCAGGTCGGCGGCGCGCCGCATGACTGCCTCGAACTGCACTACGCCAACGACACCAAGCTGTTTCTGCCGGTCGAGAACATCGAACTGCTGTCGCGCTACGGCTCCGATCAGACCCATGTCGAACTCGACAAGCTGGGCGGCGGCGGCTGGCAGGCGCGCAAGGCCAAGCTCAAGAACCGCATTCGCGAGATCGCAGGCGAACTGATCAAGATCGCCGCCGAGCGGCATATCCACGAAGCACCGAAGTTTCCGATCCATCAGGGCACCTACGACGAGTTCTGCGCGCGTTTCCCTTACGAGGAAACAGAGGATCAGCTCGGCGCGATTACCTCCACGCTGCACGATCTCGATGCCGGCAAACCGATGGACCGTCTGATCTGCGGCGACGTCGGTTTCGGCAAGACGGAAGTGGCGCTGCGCGCGGCGTTTGCCGCCGCCATGGACGGCAAGCAGGTCGCTGTCGTGGTGCCGACCACGCTGCTGGCGCGGCAGCACACCAGGACCTTCACCGAGCGGTTCAAGGGCTTTCCGGTGAATGTCGCGCAGGCCTCGCGCCTTGTCGCGCCCAAGCAGATGACGCAGGTCAAGAAGGACCTGGCCGAGGGCAAGATCGACATCATCGTCGGCACCCACGCGCTGCTCGGAAAGAGTATCAAATTTAAGGACCTCGGCCTGCTGATCGTAGACGAGGAGCAGCACTTCGGCGTCTCGCACAAGGAACGGCTGAAACAGCTCCGTGCCGAAATCCATGTGCTGACACTTTCAGCGACGCCGATCCCGCGCACGCTGCAACTGGCTCTCACGGGCGTGCGCGAACTGTCGATCATCGCATCTCCGCCGGTGGATCGCCTCGCGGTGCGCACCTTCGTCGCGCCGCATGATCCGCTGATGATCCGCGAAGCGCTGCTGCGCGAGCGCTATCGCGGCGGTCAGGCGTTCTATGTCGTGCCGCGCATCGAATATCTCGCCGAGGTGAAGGAATTCCTCGACAAGCATGTGCCGGAAATGAAGGTCGCGGTCGCGCATGGCCAGATGCCGCCGACCGTGATCGAGGACATCATGTCCGCGTTCTACGATGGCAAGTACGACGTGCTGCTTTCGACCACGATTGTGGAATCCGGTCTCGACATTCCCTCCGCGAATACGCTGATCGTCCACCGCGCCGACATGTTCGGCCTTGCGCAGCTCTATCAGTTGCGTGGCCGCGTCGGCCGCTCCAAGCTGCGCGCCTACGCGCTGTTCACGCTGCCGTCCACGCACAAGATCACAGCGCAGGCCGAGCGCCGCCTGAAGGTGCTGCAGTCATTGGAAAACCTTGGTGCAGGTTTCCAACTGGCCTCGCACGATCTCGATATCCGCGGCGCGGGCAATCTGCTCGGCGAGGAACAGTCCGGCCATATCAAGGAAGTCGGATTCGAGCTGTATCAATCCATGCTGGAGGAGGCGATCACAAGCCTCAAGGCGGGCATTTCCGAGCCGGTTGCGGACCGCTGGTCGCCGCAGATCACGCTCGGCATGCCGGTGCTGATTCCGGAAGACTACGTGCCCGATCTTTCCATTCGCCTGTCGCTCTATCGCCGGCTTGCGGATTTGGACACCGACGACGAGATCGAAAATTTCGGCGCGGAATTGCGCGACCGCTTCGGGCCGCTGCCGGACGAGGTGCGCTGGCTGTTCAAGATCGCAGCGATCAAGGCCTATTGCCGCCGTGCCAACATCGAGAAGGTCGACGCCGGGCCGAAGGGCGCGGTCATCACCTTCCGCGACAACTCGTTCGCGCATCCAGACAAGCTGGTCTTCTTCATCCGCAGCCACGGGCAGGCCGCGAAGGTGCGGCCTGACATGAAAGTGGTCTTCTTCCAGGAATGGGAGACGGCGGAGGAGCGCGTCGAAGGCACGACAACGATCCTGCGCGATCTGGCCAATCTGGCCGAGGGCAAGAAGGCGGCGTAAGCCGCAGCAGCAGACCGCTCAGGCCCACGGAATGGCATCGTCATCGCCCGTCACCTTGAACGGGCGATTCAATGCGTTCACGACCAATGTCGTTCGATGCACACGATTGGCGCCATTTTCGTAAACGGAAAAACCGATGGTCTGGATTTCCCAAACCCCTTTGCCTTGCGGACGAAGATCGAGAAAGTCGCCGCGATTGTAGGACGCGGAGAGTGACTGGGTCGGGGGAAAGAAATGGACCGGCGCTTTTGTGTCGGCCCTGTAAACCTGAACGTCAAATGCATCCATGGCGTACCCTCAAAATTGCTCAACCTAATTTCCGGATTGAACAATGAGGTACGGCACTTCGCAAGACACTGCTTGTCGGTATTTCTGTTTACGACGCCGCCCGGCGTCCCTCTGCATGCAGCCGCCCCAGGATCGCCTCGGCGCTGTCGCCGGGCATCAGGGTCGCGATCGTGACCTGGGGATCGAGCCGCTGATCACGCTTGTCGCTGTGCATCGTGTGTTTCAGCACGCTGGTCAGCCGCCGCGCGATGGCGTGGGCGTTGCGCAGATCGGTCTCGGCGAACACCACGAGGATGGGGCCGCGTTCATCCAGCGTGGCAAAATCCATCCGCCGCATCAGGCGGCTGAGAATGCGTGCCGCGTCGAGGCGCATCCGTTCGGAAATCGAGCCTTGCGCAAATGAAATGCGGGCGATTGACAGTCCCGCGCCACGCGTCTGTGTCTCGACGACGGCCGTCTCGAAGTCACGCCTGAAGGCCTCTTCGGTCAGAAGACCGGTGCGCGGATCGAGCAGTCCGCCGACATCAATGGACTTGAGCGCGCGGTTGATGCGGGACTCGAAGGCCTGTTGCCGGATCAGGGGAACGGCGTGCGCGGCGAGCATTTGCGGTTCGACATCCGCGACTTCAAGGTTCGGAAGATCGTAAGTGTCGGTCAGACCGGAGAGGCTTCGCACCACAACCGGCAGATTGCGGAAACGGGAATCTTCCGACAGCACCGTGAGAAAGGCGTCGAGCACGCGCGGCGTGAAACCGTCGCCGACGATAATGCCGTCGAGTTCGCGTGCATTGAGATGTTTGGCGGCGGCTTCGATGCTGAGTGCGCCGACGACGCCCATCTGCTCGCCGAGCGCGACAGACAACGCCGGGAAGGAGCCGCCGCGCCCGAGCAACAGCACGGTCGCATCGTCGAGCGGATCGTTGGTCGGCATCCGGGTGGATGTGCGGCGGTCATTGGACAGGCGGCGGAGCAGGGTGGCATGCAGCGCCCGGACACGCAGCGCGGCATTGAGACGGCTCACAAGCCGCGCCGGATTGCGTCCCGTCTGGGTGAAAGGCAGAACAGTTCGCGGCAGCGTTGCGCCGGGGTCGAGCGCGATCAGCGGCATATAGGGTTCTGTGCTGGCCGCGCGATCGGCAAGGGTGGTCAACGTCCCTGCATGTCCATCGAGATCGGTTGCGATCACAGCGGCGGGACGCAGGCGTGTCAGCGCATCGAGGGCATCGGACCAGCCGGAATCCAGCAGCGGAAACGCCTTCACCTGCGCGATGGCGTCCGTTACGGCATGGCCTTCCCGATTTGAGACAACAACGATCGGGCCTTGCTGCGACATGGTGTTGCAAACTCTCAAGGAATTCGGTTCGCCGAACATGCCGACGTTACGCGAAACCCTACCGCCATGGCTCTTAATGGCAGGTCAATGCGACCGATGAAAACCGCGTGTGATGGTTCCAATTGAATTGAAACAGGCTATCTTCGTTCATTCCCGCGAAAGCGGGAATCCAGCGCTGGGTCCCCGCGTTCGCGGGGACGAGCGGGGATAGAATCCGAAGACATTCATCGGATTGTTCTTTCGTCAGGTTCCGCCGGAGCGATCGCGGAATGCATCCACCATCAGCGGATTGAGTCCGAGTTCGCCAAGCGCTTCGCGGGCACGGCTGTTGTCGCTGGCACGTCCGGCCAGGCGGAAGCCGTTCAGTTGGTCCGGCAATGCGGTCAACATCGCGCCGGCACTGAGCCGCTTCGCCCAGGAGTCGAGATCCTGCGCCAGGAAGCGATAGCCGCCGACACCGACAAGGCCAACCGGCGGAGCCGTAATGCTGATATGACCGGTCGCGCGGTCGACATGCGCCGCAAAGCCGGTATCCACATAATCGGGCGCGGCGGCGTCCTTGAGTGGGTCGTCGGCTGGAATGCGGTAGGCCGCGACGGGCACCATGGCGCCGCGCAGCGCAAGCGTGGCTTTCGGCGTCACGATGATATCGCCGATGCTCTTTGAGCTTGCAGCGGCGCGCGGCGCCGCGAACGGGCCGGGCTTGATGGGCAGAGGCGCGCCATCCTCGCCGCGCCGTGCCGCGAACAGGCCAATCTCGCCGAACAGATAAATGTCGGTCAGCGTTGTGCCGGTATCCCGCCAGTCATCGCTGGCCGCGACGCGATCAGGCGTGCGCCACAGTCCGAGCACATGCCGGATCGACACTTGCGGCCGCGCCAGCGTGCCGCTCTCCGCCAGCCGCAGCGCGAGCGGAGCGGGAGCGATCAGGGTGTCATGGTGTTGATCGACGATCTGGCTTTCCAGAACCTGCAGGTCCGCAGGATGATGGAGGGCCAGCGATCCGCCGCTCAGAAGCCAGGTCACCACCGAGGAGATGAAACCCGCGAACGAGCACGGCGCGATCGACGAGAGCAGCCGCGCGCCCTGCGGAAGGGCGGCTTCGAGAAAGATCGCCAGGCCGCCGGAGATCAGTTGCAGATGGTTGCGCGGAATCGCGCGGAAGCCTTCCGAGGTCGTATCGAAGGAAATGATCGCGGGCTTGCGCGCGTCCGGCGGCACCGGCGGCAGCCAGCCGTTCATGCCGCTGGTGACGATCTCCAGCGGCGTCATTCCTTCGGGCAGGTTGTTGCCGAAGCCGAACACATGACGGATGGAGAAGGCTTCCACGGCCGCGTGAAGCGCCAGTTCGCCGTGATCGACAATCTCGATCCGTCCGACGCCGGCAAAGGCCCGCGCGCCGACGCGATTGAGTGCGATGGTCAATTCCGATTGCCGCCAGAGCTGCGGCAGCAGCGCCACCACAAGACCGGCCCGCAGCGCCGCCATCACCGTCACCACGAATTCGACGGTGTTCGGCATCTGCACGGCAATGACCGATCCCGGCGGCAATCCCGCCTCGACAAAACGGGCGGCGATGGCGGAGATCGCCTGATCGGCCTGCGCGAAGGTGAGTTGCATGGGCGCATCGCCGGTCACGCGATGTTTGTTCGGCGGATCTGTCAGCGCGATATCGTCGGGCTGGCGCAGAACCGTGCGGCGGAACAGATCGTCGAGCGTCAGCGCCGGTCCGGAGGACGTCGCTGCGGAAGAAGGCGCGGTCTGCAAGGTGTCGCTCACGGTCTCACTGTTTCACGGCCGGCGGCCTGATGCCGGATTTCTGCCACCACGTCTCCGGCAGGATGCCGGTGAGCGCGGTCGCCTTAGGGCGTTCTATCCGATTCCACCGCGCGAGCCATTGCTGCGGATGGTTATAAAGCGGAATTGCGTAGAACCCGGCGATCAGCGCCCGGTCCAGCGCCCGCACGGCGGGCACGAAATCCGCCCGGTCACGCGCCTCCAGCAGGGCGGCGATCATCGCATCCACCGCGGGAGATTTCGCGCCCATGTAGTTGCGTGTACCCGGATTATCCGCGGCGGCGCTGCCCCAGTAGAAGGCCTGCTCGTTGCCCGGCGACAGCGACTGGTCCCACCGGTTCTGGATCATGTCGAATTCGTAGCTCAGGCGGCGCTGGTCGAACTGGACGGCGTCGACGGCGCGCACCGATGCGGTGATGCCCGCGCGCTTGAGGTCGCGCTGATAGGCCAGCGCGATGCGTTCCTGATCGCGCGTGGTGACGAGGATTTCAAAGGTCAGCGGGTCGCGCGTGCCTTTCCGGCGCAGCACCGTGCCGTCGAGATGGTATCCGGCCTGATCGAGCAGTGCGAGCGCGCCGCGCAACGTGGCGCGATCGCGGCCCGATGCGTCGGTCACGGGCAGGCGATAGGTCCCGTTCATGATGTCGGAACGAATACTCGCGACGTAGGGCGCGAGTAGAACTTTCTCGCGTGCATCCGCCGGCCGTGTGTAGGCGGACAGATCGGAGCCCGCGAAGAAGCCGGCGGCGCGTCCGTACAGGCCGAAGAAGTAGTTGCGGTTGACCCACTCGAAATCGAACAGGAGCGTCAGCGCCTGCCGCACGCGAATGTCGGCAAAGACGGGTTTGCGCGTGTTGAACACCAGAAACTCGGAGGGCTGCGGCGTGCCGGGCTTGATCTCCTCGCGGATCACTTCGCCGCTGCGTGCCGCGGCGAAGTCATAGCCCTCGTGCCAGCGCAGCGGTTCGTTCTCGATGCGGAAGTCATAGAGGCCGCGCTTGAAGGCCTCGAATGCGCCGTTCGCCTCGCGGTAATAGTCGAGACGCACCTCGTCGAAGTTCCATTGCCCCCGGTTCACCGGCAGGTCGCGGCCCCAGTAATCCGGGTTGCGAGTGAGGGTCACGCTGGCGCCGGCCCGGACGGCGGTTACCCGGTAGGGACCGGACCCGATCGGACCGGTGAGGGAGGTCTCCTCGAAGGTCGCGACATCGACGGCATGCTTCGGGAAGATCGGCATCAGGCCGAGGATCAGCGGGAGTTCCCGGTCGTTCGCGCCGCCGAAGCCGAACCGCACCGTGCGCGGGTCCAGTGCTTCGGCTTTTTCGACCTTGGCGTAATACAGCCGGTGATTAGGACGGCCCTTGTCGCGCATCAACTGCCACGAGAACAGCACATCGTCCGCCAGCACCGGCTTGCCGTCGGAAAATTTCGCCAGCGGGTTGAGCCGGAAGGTGACATAGCTGCGCGCGGCGTCGGTCTCGACGCTTTCGGCAAGCAGCCCGTACAGCGTAAACGGCTCGTCGTTGCCGCGCGCCATCAGGCTTTCGGTCACATAGCCGCGCACCTGCTGCACGGCGATGCCCTTCACGATGAAGGGATTGAGGCTGTCGAAGGTCCCGAGCAGCCCGAAGATGATCCGTCCGCCCTTTGGCGCGTCCGGATTGACATAGGGCATGCTGGTGAAGCCGGCGGGCAGTGCGGGAGTTCCATGCATGGCGATGCCATGCGCCGGGACAGGCGCGGGCTGGGCCTCGGCAGGAGCCGCCGCGAGAACGGACAAAACCGCAGTCAGCAAGCCGAACCGGCGCGCGGCCGTCGGGGCACCGCGGCGCAGCAGAGGTGGTGCAGCGTTTGATTCGGCGAACCTCACGCCAAAATTTACCACGGCGGGCTCAGATATTGAGGGTGAAGACCCGCAAATATCGCTGTTGGCATTGATCTTTTTGTCTGCCGATGTATTGAAAGCGGTCACTTCGAGGAGGGCTGCGCGGTCTGTCACGTATCCGCCTTATTTGGCTCCGAGACAGCCGCCGAACAAACAAGCATCCGCGCCCCGGGTGGGAACGGGCGTTAAGGTTCAGAAAGGGTTTTCCACAATGAATTTCCGTGTCTTGTCTGCGCAGGCCTTGCCGCGCGGCCGGGTATTCGCCGCTTTGACCGCCGGCGCCTTTTTGGCCGCTGCGACCGTCGCTGTTCAGGCCCAGACCCCGGCACCTGCGCCCGGCGCGCCTCAAAAGGCGGCGCCAAAGGCCGCTCCGAAGGCTGCGCCGAAGGCACCGGCGCCCGCCCAGCAGGCTCCCGCCGCCCAGCAGCAGGCTCCGGCCGAGCAGCAGGTCCAGTTGATCTATCAGCCCTGGACCAAGTTCTGCATGAAGGGCCAGGACGCCAACGCCAAGCAGGTCTGCTTCACCGGCAAGGACGGCCGCATCGAATCCGGTCAGCCCGTGGTGGCCGCCGTGATCATCGAGCCGGAAGGCGAGCCGAAGAAGCTGCTGCGCGTCACGCTGCCGCTCGGCATGCAACTCGTTCACGGCACCCGTATCATCGTCGACCAGAACGCGCCGCTGCAGAGCCCTTACGTGATCTGCTTCGCCAACGGCTGCATGTCGGACTACGAGGTGAGCCCGGACCTGCTCGGCCAGATGAAGAAGGGCCAGAACCTGGTGGTGCAGGCGATCAACGCCAACGGCGCGCCGCTGACGCTGGCGCTTCCGCTCGCTGAGTTCGCGAAGGCCTATGACGGCCCGCCGACCGATCCGAAGGTGTTCGAGGAAACCCAGAAGAAGCTGCAGGAAGAGCTGCAGAAGCGCGCGGCGGAAGCCCGCCAGAAGCTGGAAAACGCGGCTCCGCCGGCCAATCCCGCCGCGAAGTAACGCGATCCGCATTACTGTCGAAAAAGGCGCGCAGCGATGCGCGCCTTTTTGTTTTGCATCAAGCGAACCAAAACCGGCTCTGTGCTATTATCGGTCGCGGCTCCCGTCTGCCGCCACGGCTCATGCCTGCCCGAAGGAGACATCGCGTCATGTCCGACTACAGTGCACTCTCGCTGCCTGAACTTGAAGACCGCATCGCGATCATCCGCGACAATATCCGGCAGTTGATCGAGCAGGCGGCGGCGGTCTCCGGCGGACAGAACGAGGAGCGCAATGCCGACCGCATCGCGCAGCAGACCGAAGATCTTGAGGCGCTGGTGAAGGAGCGGGACGGGCGCAAAGGCGCTTGAACATTCTCTTCGGGCCGTCCCCGCGTAAGCGGGGACCCAGTCTTTGGCGTTCCGGATTCCCGCTCACGCGGGAATGAGCGGAGTTTCGGAACGGATCAATTCAGCGACGGATTGCGCGGGCGGTAGCTGCCCGACTTGTCCTTGATGAAAATCTCGGCGACCTGCGAATGCCGGATCGGCTCGCCCGACTCGTCGGGCAGCAGGTTCTGTTCCGAAACGTAGGCGACGTATTCGGATTCAGAGTTCTCGGCCAGCAGGTGATAAAACGGCTGATCCTTGTGAGGACGCATTTCCTCAGGGATCGACAGCCACCATTCCTCGGTATTGTTGAATACCGGATCGATATCGTAAATCACGCCACGGAACGAGAATATCCGGTGGCGGACGATCTGGCCGATCTGAAATTTGGCGGTTCGCGCTTGTATCATCCTCCGTCGAATAGACCATGATTGTGGCCGATGCTAGGGGATATTCGATGAATCCGCCCCGCGAAGGGCACCTCTGCACGGGAGCCGGTTCTCGGTTAAGTCCCGGTACAATAAGCATATCCCCATGATCGACATTCTGAATCTCGCCCTCCCGTATTTCGGGCTGATCTTCATCGGCTATGCCTGCGGAAAGTATAAAAGGCTGCCGGAAGCGGGGCTGGAATGGATGAATTTCTTTCTGCTCTACGTCTCGCTGCCCGCGCTGTTCTTTAGAACGCTTGCAAAGACACCGCTCGAGGAACTCAACAATCCGCCGTTCGTGATCGCCACCACGCTGGCGACCGCGAGCGCGTTCTTCATTTCGATGTTCGGCGTGAAATACATCGCGAAGCTGTCCACGCGGGAGTCCGCGATGGCAGGACTCGGCGGCGGCTACGGCAATATCGGCTATATGGGGCCGGGACTGGCACTGGCCACGCTCGGTGCGAAAGCAACCGCGCCGGTGGCGCTGATCTTCTGCTTCGACACCATCTTCCTGTTCACGGCTGCGCCGCTGCTGATGGTGCTGACCGACGGCAAACAGCGGCCGCTGCTGCCGACCATTCTGCTGGTCGCGAAACAGATCCTGCTGCATCCGCTGATCGTCGCATCCTATCTCGGCGTGCTGGTGGCGGCGTTGCATGTCCCGGTGCCGGTCGCGGTCGACAACATGTTCCAGTTCCTGCAAAGCGCGGCTGCGCCGGTCGCGTTGTTCGCGCTCGGCGTCACCGTGGCGCTGCGCCCGTTCGAGCGCGTGCCGTGGGAAGTGCCGGGCGTCATCCTCGTGAAGCTGATCCTGCATCCGCTGATCGTGGCGGGTCTGTTGCTGCTGCTCGGACCGTTTCCGCCGGCATGGGCCGCGACCGCATTGCTGCTGGCCTCGCTGCCGCCGGCGCTCAATGTCTTCGTCATCGCGCGTCAGTACGACACCTGGATCGAACCCGCATCGACACTGGTGCTGGTCGGCACCTTCGTGTCCGTGGTGACGCTGACCAGCGTGATGTGGATGATCAAGACCGGCGTGATCGTGTTTCCTTGAGACTCACGCTCGAAAGATCGTGAACCCTAGGATCAGCAGGATCAGGAATATCACACCGAAGATGTAGAACAGCACGCGGGCGATGTCCGCCGACGCTGCCGACAATCCGGTGAAGCCGAACACGCCTGCGACAAGCGAGATCAGAAAGAAGATCAAAGCCCATTTCAGAATAGACATTATGAAACCTTTGACATTGTTCCTGCCGATAACGGGTGGCGTGACATCGGGTTCCACGATGACGGAACATCTTCCAGTGCTGCCGATTGACCGGACAGAATCATGTCGGGGATCTACGATGAAATCGATTGCTGCCGGCCTGTTGCTCTTGCAAATGACGTCGTCAACCGCGGTTTTTGCCCAAACGTCCGGCGGAACGGGTGGGGCGTCCGGCGCTTCGCCGGGTGCGGCCAGCGGCGGAGCATTCGGAACGAGTGCCGGCGCACCGGGCACCAATTCGCTCGGCACAGCCGCGCCGTCGGGGTCGGGCACGACCGGCGCTGCCGCGACCGGCACCGGCGATCCTCAGGTGGACAAGCAGGACAAAGCTGTCGACAGGAAAATCAAGAGCATCTGCAAGGGATGCTGACCCGATGTCGCTCTATCGTCCTCGCCATGACGGCGACAATCCCTCACGCATCGCGAGGCGGCGGATCGGGCCAACCCGATCCAGAAGGTGCATCCCCGCTGCGCGCAGTGACTGCGCGGGCAGGAAGTCACTCACCAGCGTGCGGTTCGCCATGTCCACCGCGAAGGTGCGGCTGAACACGTCGGCACGCCGCGCCCGCGCATAGCGTTGCTGCACGTCATCGCTGCCGGGATCGCCGCCCATCAGCAACGCCTCGCGCACCGTCTCGGCGAGATCGGCGGCGTCGCGCAGGCCCATGTTGAGGCCCTGCGCACCGATCGGCGGCAGCACATGCGCGGCTTCGCCCACAAGCGCGATGCGCTTTGCCGCGAGGGTGTCGGGATTTTCGATGGCCAGTGGAAACACATGGCGGCCCGGCGCGACCGTGAGCTTGCCGAGGATCGAATGCGACTGCTTTTCAGCGGCGAGGGCGAGGGCATCATCGTCGCATTGCTTCAGCCGCTCGGCTTCGTCCGGCTTCAGTACCCAGACGATACTGGACCGGTTGCCGGGCAGCGGCACGAACACGCAGGGGCCGGATTCTGTATGAAACTCCGTCGAGCAATTGCGATGCGGACGGGTGTGGGTCACGTTCAGCGTCAGCGCTGATTGACCGAGATCGCGCCGCCTGACGCCGATGCCTGCGGCTTCGCGGCATAGTGAATGCCGACCGTCCGCGCCCACGGCAAGAGCCGCCGTCAGCGTCTGTCCCTGTTTGGTGACAACCGTGACCGCCGCTTCGCCTGTGGTGATCGACTGCGCGTCGTCATCGACGCGTGTGAGATTTTCCAGCTCGGCCGCGCGCGCCTCCATCGCCACCATTAGCAGACGATTTTCGATGTTGTAGCCGAAGGCCTCCATGCCGATCTCATCGGATGAAAATTTCACCTCCGGCGACCGGATCAGGCGGCGGGTGTCGTCCACCAGCCGCATGGTGCGCAGGGCCGCCGCGTCGGCGCTGCAACGCCGCCAGACGCCGAGGGATTCCAGAAAATCCACCGAGCCGCCGAGCAGGGCCGTGGTCCGGTTATCGGCATAAGGCACGCGGCGCGCGACGAGGGCTGTCGTCACGCCGGCCTGGGCCAGGGCGATGGCGGTGGCGAGGCCTGCGGGGCCGCCGCCGACCACGGCGGCCTGATAGACAAGCGGGGCAGGTGAGGTCTCGGTCATGGCTTACTCTATTGCCGGATTTTTCCGGCGTCACAATGGATTTCAGGTTGTCGCCGCATGGCGCATTTGAGGCAAATCCGGTTCGGCGCCGTCACATGCAAAGCCGCCGCATATACAAAACGCCGGGAATCCTGTTAGGGGGTGCATATGAGTGAGCCCGGCCCGCAGGACCAGCCCCCGTTTTCCGCCGCCATGCGCATGCGCGCGTTCGGCGTTCATATTTTCACGGCGCTCGGCGGGGCGATCGCGTTGATCGCGATGCTGGAGGCGGTGAGGGAACATTGGGCCGCGATGTTCGGCTGGCTCGGGCTGGCGCTGCTTGTTGACGCGCTGGACGGTCCGATGGCGCGCCGGCTCAACGTCGGCCATGTGCTGCCCAACTGGTCCGGCGACACGCTGGACCTCGTGGTCGATTTTCTCACCTACGTCTTCGTGCCGGCCTACGCCATCACCGCCAGCGGCCTTCTGGTTCCGCTGGCGACATATGTGCTGGGCGCAGCCATCGTGATTTCCGGCGCGCTGTATTTTTCCGACCGGCGGATGAAAACCGATGACAACCATTTTCGCGGCTTTCCGGCGCTGTGGAACGGCGCGGCATTCTACCTGTTCCTGCTCAAGCCGCCGGCCGCCGTGGGCAGCATCGCGCTTGCGATCCTCGTGGTGCTGACCTTTGTGCCATTCCATGTGATGCATCCGATCCGCACCACACGTTTCCGGACGTTGAACATCGCGCTGCTGGTGATCTGGGCGATGCTTGCGATGTTCGCGATTGCCACCAACTTCCAGACGCCGCTGTGGGCAACGGTCGCGCTGTGTGCGATCGGCGGCTACATTCTCTTGAGTGACCTTCTGATCCGGTCGATAGGCGGAATACGCACATGATGGAATTGCTGACCAGCCCGGAAGCCTGGGCCGCGCTGCTGACCCTGACGGCGCTCGAAATCGTTCTCGGCATCGACAACGTGATCTTCCTGTCGGTGCTGGTGTCGCGCATTCCACCCGCGCAGGCCGAGAAGGCGCGCAAGATCGGCCTCGCGCTGGCGCTGATTTTCCGCATCGCGCTTCTCAGCATTCTGGTCTGGCTGATCGGCCTGACCAAACCGGTGCTGACCGTCGCGCAGTTTGCGCTGTCATGGCGCGACATCATCCTGATTGTCGGCGGCCTGTTCCTGATCGCCAAGGCGACCCACGAAATTCATGCCGAGGTCGAGGCGAAGGACGTGGAGGACACGGACAAGGCGACGCCGAGCGCGTTCTTCTGGGTCATCATGCAGATCATCGTAATTGATCTGGTGTTCTCCATCGACTCCATCATCACCGCCATCGGCATGGTGCAGGAAATCGAGATCATGGTCGCGGCGGTCATCATCGCCGTCGGCGTCATGTACGTCTCATCGGGACCCGTCGCGGCCTTCGTGAAGGAGCATCCCACCACCAAGATGCTGGCGCTGGCGTTCCTCGTATTGATCGGCGTGGCGCTGGTGGCGGATGGATTCCACTTCCACATTCCGCGCGCCTTCATCTATGTGGCGATCTGCTTCTCGGCGGCCGTCGAGTTCTTCAATATCCTGGCACGGCGCAACCGCAAGAAACGCCGCGTCGCAGGATGATCGGCGCGACTTTGGTGCGCGTTGACAATTGCCTGGCGATGGACTTGGCTCTCGGCACAGGTCAATAAAGAAAAGGTGCGGGAGAACCCATGACCAAGGCTGTGCGCGTCCATCAGGTGGGCGGTCCGGAAGTGATGATCTACGAGGATGTCGAGGTGCCGCCGCCCGGCCCCGGCGAGGTCCGCATCCGCCAGCATGCCATCGGGCTGAACTTCATCGACACCTACTATCGCACCGGCCTCTACAAGGCGCCGGAACTGCCATTCGTCGTCGGCAATGAAGCCTCTGGTGAAGTGGTGTCCGCCGGTCCCGGTGTCACCAACTTCCATCCCGGCGACCGCGTGGCCTATTACTTCAACCTCGGCGGCTATGCGGCCGAGCGCAACATTCCCGCTGACAAGCTGGTGAAGCTGCCGGATCACATCTCGCACGAACAGGCCGCAGTGCTGATGCTCAAGGGGCTGACGGTCTGGTACCTGCTGTTCAAGACCTTCAAGCTCGAGCCGGGCCATCGCGTCCTGATCCACGCAGCCGCCGGCGGCATCGGACTGCTCGCCTGCCAGTGGGCCAAGGCGCTTGGCGCCAATGTGATCGGCACGGTCGGCACCGAGGAGAAGGCGAAGCTCGCGCTGGCCAACGGCTGCGATCATGTCATTCTCTACAAGCAGGAGGACTTCGCCGAGCGCGTGAAGCAGATCAGCCGCGGTGAACTGTGCGATGTGGTTTATGACGGTGTCGGCAAGGATACTTTCCAGGGTTCGCTGAAGTCGCTGAAGAAGCGCGGCCTGTTCGTGTCGTTCGGCAATGCGTCGGGGCCGGTGCCGCCGTTCTCGATTGCTGAATTGAACAACCACGGCTCACTGTTTGCGACCCGGCCGAAGCTCAACGACTATGTCGGCACGCGCAAGGAATTGATGGAAGGCGCGGACACGCTGTTCGCTGCCGTCATCAGCGGCACGCTGCATGTCCCGATCAATCACGCCTATGCGCTGAAGGATGCGCAGAAAGCGCATCGCGATCTCGAAGGCCGCGTGACAACTGGGTCCGGGATATTGAAGCCGTAAGGTTGCTGCCTTCTCTTTCTTTCTTCGTCATGCCCGGCCTTGTGCCGGGCATCCACGTCTTTGAGCGGTCAAACAAAGAAGACGTGGATGGCCGGGACGAGCCCGGCCATGACGGAATGTGCGTTGGCGCCGTGTTCTAAAACCCTGCCACGGTCCCGTGCAAATCATACTGATCCGCGCGATCAATCTTCGCGGTGACGATCTCGCCAACCTTGAGCGGTCGGCGGCTGGACACGTAGACGCTGCCGTCGATCTGCGGGGCGTCGGCCTTCGAGCGGCCCTTTGAGATGGTCGGGCCAACCTCATCAATGATGATCTGCTGGCGGGTGCCGACCTTGCGCTTGAGGCGCTGCGCGGAAATCTTCTGCTGCCGCGCCATCAGCGCATTCCAGCGCGCGGTCTTGATCTCGTCAGGCACCGAATTCTCGATGCTGTTCGAGGTCGCGCCTGCGACAGGCTCATACTTGAAGCAGCCGAGGCGGTCGATCTGCGCTTCATCCAGCCAGTCGAGCAGATACTGGAAATCGCTGTCGGTCTCGCCGGGGAAGCCGACGATGAATGTGGACCGCAGCGTCAGGTCCGGACATTCCTCGCGCCACATCTTGATGCGGCCGAGCGTCTTGTCCTGCGAGGCCGGACGGCGCATCTGTTTCAGCACATCCGGGGAGGCGTGCTGAAACGGGATGTCGAGATAGGGGAGAACTTTACCCTCGGTCATCAGGCCGATGACCTCATCGACATGCGGATAGGGATAGACATATTGCAGGCGGACCCATGCGCCGAGTTCGCCGAGTTCCTTCGCAAGATCGTAGAACTTCGCGCGGACCTCGCGGTCCTTCCAGGGGCTCGTCGCATATTTCAGGTCGATGCCGTAAGCGGACGTGTCCTGCGAGACGACCAGCAATTCCTTGACGCCGGCGGCGACCAGCTTTTCCGCTTCGCGCAGCACGTCGTTGGCCGGACGCGAGACGAGATCGCCACGCAGCTTCGGGATGATGCAGAAGGTGCAGCGGTTGTTGCAGCCTTCTGAAATCTTCAGATAGGCATAGTGCCGCGGCGTCAGCTTGATGCCCTGCGGCGGCACAAGGTCGATGTGCGGATTGTGCAGCGGCGGCAGCGCGCGATGCACGGCATCGAGCACGCTCTCATACTGCTGCGGGCCGGTGATCGAAAGGACGTTCGGATAGGCCTTCTCGATCTGCTCGGGTTCCGCGCCCATGCAACCGGTGACGATCACCTTGCCGTTTTCCGCCATCGCTTCGCCGATGGCGCCCAGCGACTCCTGCTTGGCGCTGTCGAGGAAGCCGCAGGTGTTGACGATCACCAGATCCGCGCCGTCATGCTTGCGCGCCAGCTCATAGCCTTCGGCGCGCAGGCGCGTGATGATCCGTTCGGAGTCCACCAGCGCCTTGGGGCATCCAAGCGACACAAAACTGACTTTTGGGGCGACGCCCTGTTCCATTGTTCCAACCTGCCGGGAATCCGCAGGAGGTATCCCCGATGAACTGCAATTACAAGGCTTTAAGCGCGGCGCACATGCATGCTAAGGATGTTTTGCCGGAATGTGGGTCCTGAATGGCTGCGGATTCGTCGTTCAAAATCGTGATTGTCGACGAAAGCCCGATCAGAGCGGCCATCCTCAAGGAGGGGCTGCGCGACGCGGGCTTTACCAGTGTCGAACACATCGCCGAGATGCAGAACCTTTTGGCGCGCATCTACCGCATCGACCCGGACGTGATCCTGATCGATCTGGAAAACCCCAGCCGCGATATCCTTGAGCAGATGTTCCAGGTCAGCCGCGCGGTGCGGCGGCCCATCGCCATGTTCGTGGACCAGAGCGACGCCGCGTCGATCCAGCAGTCGGTCGAGGCGGGGGTGTCCGCCTATATCGTCGATGGCCTGAAAAAGGAGCGGATCAAGCCGATCCTCGATCTGTGCATCTCGCGGTTCAACGCCTTCTCGAAACTGCAGGATGAACTGGACCGCACCCGGTCGGCGCTGGAAGACCGCAAGATTCTCGACCGCGCCAAGGGACTTCTGATGAAGGCGAAGGGGCTGACCGAAGAGGAAGCCTATGTGCTGATCCGGTCCACCGCCATGCGCGAGAAAAAGAAGATCGGCGAAATCGCCCAATCCATCATCACCGCGGCGGAGTTGTTGAAATGACGGGAACACCGCTCACCATTGGCTTTATTCCGCTTGTGGATGCCTCCGCGCTGATTGTCGCCGTGGACAAGGGGTTTACCGCCGCCGAAGGCCTCGACATTAATCTTGTACGCGAGGTGTCATGGTCGAATGTCCGCGACAAGCTCAATATCGGCCTGTTCGATGCCGCGCACCTTCTCGCTCCGGTCGCCATCGCCTCGACACTTGGCCTGTCGCAGGTCAGGGTGCCGATCCTGGCGCCCTTCAATCTCGGGCTGAACGGAAATGCAATTACCGTTTCGCCCGCGCTGTATGCGGCCATCATGGGCGAAGCCGACGGCGATCCGGCCAACCCGATGGTGACCGCGAAGGCGCTGGCGCGCGTGGTGGCCGCGCGGCGCAAGGCGGGCGATGAGCCGCTGACCTTTGGCATGACCTTTCCGTTTTCGACCCACAACTATCAGCTCCGGTTCTGGATGGCGGCCGGCGGTGTCGATCCGGATGAGGACGTGCGTCTTGTGGTGCTGCCGCCACCGTACATGGCGGAGAGCATTTCCAACGGTCATGTCGATGCGTTCTGCGTCGGCGCGCCGTGGAATTCGATCGCGGTCGATCTTGGCGTTGGGCACATCCTGCACTTCGTTTCCGATATTCTGGAGCGCGCAGCGGAGAAGGTGCTGGCGGTGCGTGAGCCATGGGCGCAGGCCAACCGCGAGGTCCTTGTCAGGCTGATCCGCGCCCATGGCCGGGCGGCGGATTTCATCGAAGATCCCGCAAACCGCGCCGAGGTGTCGCGCATTCTCAGCGCGCCCGACCGGATCGGGGTCGATCCAGAAGTGCTCCAGCGCACGCTGGACGGCCGCCTCAAGGTATCGCCAGACGGCAAATTCCGGGAAAGCCGGCGCTATCTGCTCGTTGGCCGGGAGGGTGCGGCAAGACCTGATCCGGCCCAGGCGGCGTGGCTCTATGCCCAGATGATCCGCTGGGGGCAGGCGGCCTACTCACCGGAAGCACTTGAGACCGCCAGACGGGTGTTCAGGCCAGATCTGTACGACGCGGCACTGGGCCAGTCCGGTCAGCCGCCGCATGGCGTCCGTGACGGCGTCGGAGCTTTTGACGGGGCTCCATTCGATCCGAACGATATCGCCGGGCATCTGGCCTCCGTGGCCATCAAACGGCGGCCCCTGTAGCAGCGATTCGTTGTTCAAAACTATCTGCTCAAAAATTGTGCGCCGCGCAAAGATGAGGCATTTGCCGTTCAGGCGGGCCGCAGAGGTGGCCAGCCTGCAGTAAAGGCATCGCCATAACACATTGAAAAGTCATATCTTGCTGCGTTGCACTCGGTTGGCACGATCCTTGAATATCTAGTTGCAGGCCGGGACGAAGGCCTACGGCTCCATGACGAGCCACGCAGCAACGCCGCTGTCTCGAGGACGCATCCGTATGTGCCTCGAGGGCGGCTTTTTTATTGGGCGGGGCGGATGTGAGCGCGGACGGCTGGGGCGGCGACAGGAACAACGGCAACCGACAAGGACACGAGACACGATGACCAGGACCATCAAGCAGGGAACGACAGGCAAAACGACGGGCAAGATGAGCCGCCGGGCACTTCTCAAGGCCGGCGCAGGCACAGCGGCATTGCTGGCAGCGGCGCGGTTGAATTTCCCCGGCGGCGCCTTCGCGCAGGAGTCCGGACCGGAAGTGAAGGGGGCGAAGCTCGGCTTTATCGCACTGACTGACGCATCGCCTTTGTTCGTCGCGAAGGAGAAGGGCATCTTCGCGAAGTACGGCATGCCCGATGTCGAGGTTCAGAAGCAGGCCTCGTGGGGCACCACGCGCGACAACCTGGTGCTCGGTTCGGAAGGCAACGGCATCGACGGTGCTCACATCCTGACGCCGATGCCCTACCTGATCTCGTCGGGCAAGGTGACCCAGAACAACGTGCCGACGCCGATGTACATCCTGGCGCGGCTCAACCTCAACGGCCAGTGCATTTCGGTCGGCAAGGAATACGCCGATCTCAAGATCGGCGTCGATACTGCGCCGTTCAAGGTTGCGCTCGAGAAGAAGAAGGCGTCCGGCAAGTCGGTGAAGGCCGCCATGACGTTCCCGGGCGGCACGCATGATCTGTGGATCCGCTACTGGCTTGCCGCCGGCGGCATCGACCCTGACAAGGACATCGAGACCATCGTCGTGCCGCCGGCGCAGATGGTCGCGAACATGAAGGTCGGTACGATGGATGCGTTCTGCGTCTGCGAGCCCTGGAACCTGCAGCTCATCCACCAGAACATCGGCTACACCGCGCTGACCACGGGCGAGCTCTGGGACAAGCATCCGGAAAAGTCCTTCGGCATGCGCGCCGCCTATGTCGACAAATATCCCAAGGCCGCGAAGGCGCTGCTGATGGCGGTCATGGAAGCCCAGCAGTGGTGCGAGAAGATGGAGAACCGCGAAGAAACCGCGGCGATCTGCGCCAAGCGCCAGTGGATCAACGTGCCGGTCGAGGACGTCACCGACCGCATGAAGGGCAGGTTCGACTACGGCACAGGACGCGTGGTGGAGAATTCTCCGCAGCAGATGCGGTTCTGGAAGGATCAGGCGTCCTATCCGTTCCAGAGCCACGACCTGTGGTTCATCACCGAGGATATCCGCTGGGGCAAGTACGAAGCCGGGTTCGACGCCAAGTCCATCATCGCCAAGGTCAACCGCGAAGACCTCTGGAAGGACGCGGCGAAATCTCTCGGCGTGGCGGCTGCCGACATTCCTGCCTCGACCTCGCGTGGCAAGGAGACTTTCTTCGACGGCAAGGTCTTCGATCCCGAGAACCCCGCCGCATATCTGAAGTCCCTCGCCATCAAGCGTGTTGAAGCGTGAGACCACACGGATCGCCCGCTTGCGGGCGATCCGCCCACTCGATTTGGAGAGCACACGTTATGAACATGCCAGCGATCAAGACCGAGATGGCCACGAGAGTTGTGGCTCCGGCGACTGCCGCGCCCGTCAGCGTCATCACGCCAAAGCGGACGCCACGGGTAGAGTCCATCCTGAAGACAACACGATCCGCGTCCGCGCAAATCGTTCCGCCCCTGATTGTCGTCACGCTGCTTCTGGTGATCTGGGAATTGCTATGCCGGAAGGCGGGCGCGACGCTGCCGCCGCCGTCTCGCGTGCTCAAGGATACGTGGGAGCTGATCGTCGATCCGTTTTTTGACCGCGGCGGTATCGACAAGGGCTTGTTCTGGCATCTGTCAGCCAGTCTGAAGCGTGTGGCGCTCGGCTATTCGCTGGCCGCCATCGCCGGTATCGCGCTCGGTACACTGGTCGGCCAGTCGGTATGGGCCATGCGCGGCCTCGATCCGATTTTTCAGGTGCTGCGCACGATCCCGCCGCTGGCCTGGCTTCCGCTCTCGCTCGCAGCGTTCCGTGACGGCGAGCCCTCGGCGATCTTCGTGATCTTCATCACCTCGATCTGGCCGATCATTATCAATACGGCCGTGGGTATCCGCAACATCCCGCAGGACTATCGGAACGTCGCAGCCGTTGTGCAGCTCAATCCGCTCGAATTCTTCTGGAAGGTCATGATCCCGTCGGCGGCGCCGTACATCTTCACCGGCCTGCGCATCGGTATAGGCCTGTCATGGCTCGCCATCGTCGCGGCGGAAATGCTGATCGGCGGCGTCGGCATCGGCTTCTTCATCTGGGATGCGTGGAATTCGTCGCATATCAGCGAAATCATTCTCGCGCTGTTCTACGTGGGGATTATCGGCTTCGTCCTCGATCGCATGATCGCGCTTATCGGGCACTTCGCCACCCGCGGCGCACAGACAAACTGAGGAGCATCATCATGGCTTATCTTCAGATCGACCATCTGGACAAAGTGTTCACCCGCGGCTCGACCCAGAGCGAGGTACTCAAGGACATCAATCTGACGGTCGAGAAGGGCGATTACGTCTCGATTATCGGTCACTCCGGATGCGGCAAGTCCACGCTGCTCAACATCATCGCCGGACTGACCAACGCGACCATCGGCGGCGTGCTGCTCGAGGAGCGGGAAGTGAACTCTCCCGGTCCGGATCGCGCTGTCGTGTTCCAGAACCACAGCCTGCTGCCGTGGCTCACCGTCTACGACAACGTCCGTCTCGGCGTCGACAAGGTCTTCGGCAAGACCAAGACCCGCGCCGAGCGGGACGAATGGGTGATGCATAACCTCAATCTGGTGCAGATGACCCACGCCAAGGACAAGCGTCCCTCGGAAATTTCGGGCGGCATGAAGCAGCGCGTGGGCATCGCCCGCGCGCTGGCGATGGAGCCGAAGGTGCTGCTGCTCGACGAGCCGTTCGGCGCACTCGACGCGCTGACCCGCGCCCATCTGCAGGATTCGGTGATGGCACTGCATCAGAAGCTCAACAACACGGTGATGATGATCACGCATGACGTGGACGAGGCTGTGCTGCTCTCCAACCGCATCGTGATGATGACCAACGGCCCAAGCGCGCGGATTGGCGAAGTCCTCGATGTGCCGCTGCCGCATCCGCGCAAGCGCCTCGAACTGGCATCCAATCCGGTCTACCTCAAGTGCCGCCAGCGCGTGCTCGAATTCCTCTACGAGCGGCACCGGTTCGTCGAGGCTGCCTGAGGGGCCTGGCATGAGCGAACCCCTCGTCATTATCGGCAACGGAATGGCCGCCGCGCGCTTCGTCGATGAAATGGCGAAGCGTGCGCTCGGCCGCTACGCGATTGCCGTGATTGGTGACGAGCCAAGGCTGGCCTATAACCGCGTGCTGCTGTCATCGGTGCTCGCCGGTGAAGCGACGTCGGAAGAAATCGAACTGAAACCTTCCGCCTGGTGGCGGGACCGGGGCGTCACGCTGACCTATGGCTGCGCTGCCAGTTCCATCGACCTGAACAATCGCACCGTTCGTCTTGTCAATGGCGTGGCTGTGCCATTCTCGAAGGTCGTCATCGCGACCGGTTCGTCGGCGATCCGCCTCAATGTGCCGGGCGCGGACCTGCCGGGTGTGCACACGTTCCGCGACAGCCACGACGTCGACATGCTGCTCAGGCTCGCGCGCGAGAAGGCGCGTGTCGTTGTGGTCGGCGGCGGGTTGCTCGGTCTTGAAGCAGCCTACGGCCTTGCCAAGGCGGGGTCGAAGGTGACGCTGCTGCACCTGATGGACCGCCTGATGGAGCGGCAGCTCGATTTGCCCGCGGCTGCATTGCTGAAGCGGCTGGTGGAAGCCAAGGGCATCGACGTTTTGCTTGGTGCGAACACCAGCCAGATCGGCGGCGAGGGCGCCGTGCAGTCTGTCCAACTTTCCGATGGCCGCGTGATCGCCGCCGACGCTGTGGTGTTTGCCGCCGGCATTCGCCCGAATGTCGCGCTGGCGAAAGAGGCCGGCGTGCCGGTCAATCGCGGCATCGTGGTGGATGACCGGTTGCGTGCCGGTCATGACGGCGTGTTCGCGCTCGGTGAATGCGCGGAGCATCGCGGCACCTGCTACGGGCTGGTCGAGCCGGCCTATGAGCAGGCGCGCGTTCTGGCGGATCATCTCGCGGGACGCGAGGCGATCTACAGCGGCAGCGTGGTTTCCACAAATCTGAAGGTTTCCGGCGTCAGTGTGTTTTCGGCTGGCGATTTTCTCGGCGAGTCCGGCGCCGACACGCTTGTGTTCAATGATGAACGGCGTGGCACCTACAAGAAACTTGTGGTGGCCGATGGCCGCCTCAAGGGAGCGGTCCTGGTCGGCGATACGCAGGATGCGCTCTGGTACCTTGAACTGATAAGGACAACGGCGTCCATCGAAGCGATCCGCGGCGACATGATGTTCGGCCGCGCCCTCGCGCAACCGAAGGCCGCATGAAAGATGTCCAGCGACTTTTCCCCGGAACAGAAGCGTTATCTTGAAGGATTCGTGTCGGGCCTGTCGGCCTCGCGCGTGGCGCGGAGCAGCGCGCCTGCGAAGTCCGAGCCGGTCGGACCTGACGCGATTCATCTGAAAGCGCAGGACCGCACCGTCGCGGCGGGCGGGAAACTCAATGACCAGGAGAAGTTCAAGCGCGACGAGCATCCGTTCGATGCCTATCCGCGTCTCGTGAAGCAGGCGCAGAACAACGAGCCGCCGAAGCCGCAGGACAATTTTCGCTGGCGTTACTACGGTATTTTTTACGTCGCCCCGACACAGTCATCCTATATGTGCCGGATGAGAATCCCGAACGGCATTCTCAAGCACTGGCAGTTCGCAGGCGTTGCCGATCTCGCGGAGAATTTCGGCGGCCCCTATGCCCATGTGACCACGCGCGCCAATCTGCAGATCCGCGAAATCGAGCCGAAGAACGCCATCAACGTCATTGAGGGCTTGCAGGATCTCGGCCTGTGCTCGCGCGGCTCCGGCGCGGACAACATCCGCAACGTCACCGGCACATCCACCGCCGGGATCGACCCGCAGGAGATTCTCGACACGCGGCGCTACGCCCGCGAATGGCATTATCACATTCTCAACGATCGGTCGCTCTACGGCCTGCCGCGCAAGTTCAATGTGGCGTTCGACGGAGCGGGGCGCATTGCGACTCTGGAGGAAACCAACGACATCGCGTTTCAGGCGGTCGAGGTCCTTGATGGCCATGGCATCGAGCCGGGCATCTATTTCCGTCTGGCGCTCGGCGGCATCACCGGCCACGGGGATTTCGCTCGCGACACCGGCGTGATCCTGAAGCCGAATGAAGCGACCGAGGTGGCGGACAGGATCGTGCGGGTGTTCATCGAGAACGGCGATCGCACCAACCGCAACAAGGCGCGGCTGAAGTATGTGCTGGATTCTTGGGGCTTCGACAAGTTCCTCGCCGCAGTTGAGGAGAAGCTCGGACGCAAGCTGCTACGCGTTCCTGCGGAAGCCGTCGCGCCGCGCCCGGCCTATGATCGCTTTGCGCATATCGGCGTTCATCCGCAGAAGCAGGCGGGATTGAACTGGATCGGCGTCGCGCTGAAACTCGGACACCTCTCGCCGGCCCAGATTCGAGGCCTTGCGAAACTTGCCGCTGATTTCGGCGACGGCGACATTCGCCTCACGGTTTGGCAAAATCTGCTGATTTCGGGTGTCGCCGACGCCAATGTCGCGACAGTTACCGCAGCTATCGAGGCGTTGGGACTTTCAACGACAACGTCGGCGCTTCGGGCCGGCCTGATCGCATGCACCGGCAAGACCGGCTGCCGCTTCGCCGCCGCGCACACCAAGGAAAGCGCCGACGAGATCGCAACCTGGTGCGACGAGCGCGTGCCGCTCGGGACGCCGGTCAACATTCATTTGACCGGCTGCCATCATTCGTGCGCCCAGCACTATATCGGCGACATCGGCATGATCGGCGCGCGCGTTCCGATCAATGACGACGGCGATACGGTGGATGGGTTTCATCTGCTGGTCGGCGGAGGGTTCGGCACCGAAGCCACCATGGCGCGCGAGCTGTTCCAGAACGTGAAAGCCGAAGATGCGCCGCGCACCGTCGAGCGCGTGCTCAAGGCCTATTTGAACAACCGCGCATCGGACGACGAGACCTTCGTGACTTTCGCCAATCGAACCGACATCGAAGCGCTCAGGCGCATGGCCGAGATGGAGGCTGTGTGATGAACCAGATGACACCTCCCGCGCCGCTTCAGATTATCCCGGAAACCGCCCCGTTCTCGCAGGAGCAGCGTTCATGGCTGAACGGCTTCTTCGCAGGCCTCGTCTCGCTCGATAACGCGGTCACGCCGCTCTCGCCCGAGCAGGGCGAAGCGGTGATGAAAGGCGCCGCAGGGGATGGCGATGACGGCGAGGCGCCCTGGCATGACCAGACCATGCCGCTTGCCGAGCGCATGAAACTGGCTGAAGGACGCCCGATCCGCCGCAAGATGATGGCGGCCATGGCGCAGCAGGATTGCGGCCAGTGCGGCTACAATTGCCATGACTATTCGGAAGTGATCGCCAACAAGAGCGAGGCGCGGCTCAATCTTTGCGTTCCGGGCGGCAAGGAAACCGCGCGGATGCTCAAGTCGCTTTATGAGGAACTCGAGAAGGCGCCAGCGGCGGTGTCCGCTCCGGCGGCTGCTGCGACGGTTGCACCGGCCGCCGCTCCGGCAGGGGAGCCAGGCCGCTCGCGTGACAATCCGGCGATCGCGACCTTTCTGTCACGCCGTCAGGTCAACAAGCCGGGTTCGGAGAAAGAGACCTGGCACATTGAATTCGATCTCACACAGGCGGGTCTCGATTATGTTGTCGGCGACTCGTTCGGCGTGTTCGCGGCCAACGATCTCGGTCTTGTCGACCAGATCATCGCCATGCTTGGCGCGTCGCACATGACCGAAGTCAACGGCAAGCCCTTGCGCGAAGTGCTGCTCAGGGATGTGTCGCTGTCTCCGGCGCCTGATACGCTGTTCGAGCTGATCTCGTTCGTGACCGGCGGCGCGCAGCGGGAGAAAGCGCGTGCGCTGGCATCGGGGGACGATCCGGACGGCGATGCGGCCAATCTCGACGTGCTGGCGGCGTTGCAGAAGTTTGCCGGCGTTCGCCCGCATCCGGAAGCCTTTGTCGAAGCGCTCGAGCCGCTGCAGCCGCGCCTCTATTCGATCTCGTCATCGCACAATGCGACACCGGGCAGGCTGTCGCTGACGGTCGATGCGGTGCGCTATGTGATCGGCAAGCGCAAGCGTCTCGGGCTGGCCTCTACGTTTCTGGCAGAACGCGTCAATCCGGGCGACACGCTCGGCGTCTATGTGCAGAAGGCTCACGGTTTCGGTTTGCCGCAGGACCCGAACACGCCGATCATCATGATCGGCCCCGGCACCGGCATCGCGCCGTTCCGTGCCTTCCTGCACGACCGTCAGGCGACCAGGGCGCCGGGCCGCAACTGGCTGTTTTTCGGCCATCAGCGCAGCGAATACGATTTCTTCTATTCGGACGAATTGAACGCGATGAAGGCGTCCGGCCTGCTGACACGGCTGTCACTGGCATGGTCGCGCGACGGCGCCGAGAAATTTTACGTGCAGGACCGCATGCGCGAGGTTGGCCGCGAGTTGTGGAACTGGCTGGCGGACGGCGCGCATGTCTATGTCTGCGGTGACGCCAAGCGAATGGCCAAGGATGTCGAGCGTGCGCTGGTCGACATCACCGCGCAGTTCGGCGCGCGATCGACCGATGAAGCCATCGCGTTTGTGGCGGATCTGAAGAAGAAGGGCCGCTACCAGCAGGATGTTTACTGATGGCGGACCGGGGCAAATCACTGGCTCTGCCGGAGACAGTTCGTTCTCCGCTCGCCTCCTGGGAAGGAATTTCCTCTCTTGTCGCAGGCGGCGGTGCAAGTTTATCGTCTTTTTCCGGCTCGCCTTGTAAGCGGCTGATAAAACAACTCAATATCCCGTCACGTGATCGATTGGAGATCGGCGATGCGCGATATTGTGTCAGAAACCCGTGTCCAGGCGACATCCGCACAGGCGGAAGATCGCATGCACATGCTCGCCGTCTACGGCGCTTTCGCCCTGATCGCCGCCATTGTGTTCGGCACGCTGTCCTTTCATCCGTTCTGATCTCTGATCGCGTCATGCGGGATGCCGCATGACGAACGTTGATCCGTCCCTCGCTCCGGTCAAAACCACCTGTCCCTATTGCGGCGTCGGCTGCGGCGTCATTGCGACGCCGGACGGCAAGGGTGGCGCGTCCATCGCCGGTGATCCCGAGCATCCCGCCAACTTCGGCCGCCTCTGCTCAAAGGGGTCGGCCCTCGGTGAGACGTTGGGACTGGCGGAGCGCCTGCTGCATCCGATGATCCGCTGCTCGAAGGGCAATCTTGAGCAGGTGGCGTGGACCGACGCGCTCGATCACGTCGCGCACCGGCTGCAGCACATTATCGCCAAGCACGGGCCGGGGTCGGTCGCGTTCTATCTGTCGGGGCAATTGCTGACGGAAGACTACTACGTCGCCAACAAGCTGATGAAGGGATTCATCGGAACGGCGAATGTCGACACCAATTCGCGCCTCTGCATGTCGTCCTCGGTCGCGGGGCATCGTCGCGCGTTCGGGTCCGACACCGTGCCGGGATGCTATGAGGATCTCGATCAGGCGGATTTGCTGGTGCTGGTTGGATCGAACGCCGCCTGGTGTCATCCGATCCTGTTCCAGCGCATGATCGCCAACAAGCAGTCACGCGGCGCGCGCATTGTCGTCATCGACCCGCGCCAGACGGAAACATCGGGCGATGCCGATCTGTTTCTGGGTCTCAAGCCCGGCACAGACACAGCGCTGTTCAGCGGATTGCTGTCATATCTGGCGGATAACGGCGCGCTGGATCGCGGCTATATCGACGAACACACCTCGGGCTTCGAGGACGCGCTGGCCAGGGCGCGCACCATCGCGGGCAGCATCACAGCGACCGCGCTGGCGACGGGGCTTGCCGAGGCGGATGTCGCGGCATTCTTCCAGATGTTCGCCAAAACGCCGCGAGTGGTCACGCTCTATTCGCAGGGCGTCAATCAGTCCGCACAGGGCACCGACAAGGTCAACGCGATCATCAACTGTCACCTTGCCACCGGTCGCATCGGCAAGCCGGGCGCGTCGCCATTCTCGCTGACCGGCCAGCCGAACGCGATGGGCGGACGCGAGGTCGGCGGCCTCGCCAATCAGCTCGCCGCCCATATGGGCTTCACGCCGCCGGACATCGACCGCGTGCGCCGGTTCTGGAAGGCGCCGCGGATCGCCACTCATGAAGGCCTGAAGGCGGTCCAGATGTTCCAGGCCATCGGACGCGGCGAGATCAAGGCGCTGTGGGTGATGGGCACCAATCCTGCCGTGTCGCTGCCGAACGCGGACGCCGTGCGCGCGGCGATGCGGAAGCTCGACCTGCTGGTGATCTCGGAGAATGTGCAGTCCAACGACAGCATCAATTCCGGCGCGCATGTTCTGTTGCCCGCTCATGCTTGGGGCGAGAAGTCCGGCACCGTGACCAACTCCGAGCGGCGCATTTCGCGCCAGCGCGGATTTCTGGCAGCCCCGGGGGAGGCGAAGGCGGACTGGTGGATCATGAGCGAGGTGGCTAAGCGCCTCGGGTATGGCGCGGCATTCGACTACAATTCAGCAGCCGATATTTTCCGGGAGCATGCCGAACTCTCCACATTCGAGAACGACGGCAGCCGCGACTTCGACATCGGTGCGATGGCGTCGGTTGCCGATGATGACTTCGATGCAATGGCGCCGTTCATGTGGCCGATGCCCGAACATGCGGCTCGACCTCAGCCGCGTTTCTTCGCGGAGGGCGGATACTACACATCCGACCGCAAGGGCCATTTCATCGCCCCCGATGTTCCGATGCTGCGCGGGGCGACCTCGGAAGCGCGGCCTCTGCGGTTAAACACAGGACGAATCCGCGACCAGTGGCACACTATGACGCGCACCGGCCTCAGTCCGCGTCTTGGCCAGCATCTGCCGGAGCCATACGTCGAGATTCATCCGGCGGATGCCGCGCAGGCGGACATTATCGACGGCGGCTATGCGCGGCTCGCGACTGATCTCGGCCAGTGCATCCTGAAGGTGGTTGTCAGCGAGCGGCAGCAACGCGGCATGCTGTTCGCGCCGATCCACTGGAGCGAGGAAAATTCCACGTCGGCGCGTGTCGGGGCGCTGGTTGCGCCATTCACAGATCCGTTTTCGGGTCAGCCGGAGAACAAGGCGACGCCGGTTGCGATCGAGGCGGTGACATTCGCGCAGCGCGGCTTCGTGTTGTCGCGCAAGCCGATATCGTTCCCGAAGGGCGTGTGGTGGTCGCGCGTTGCCGTGAACGGCGGTTATGGCTATCTGCTCGCCGCTAATCTCGACGTTGCCACCTGGAAGACACAGCTTTCGCCGCAAGGCGAGGCGGGTCACGTCGCCGAATACGAAGACAACGCCCACGGCGTCTATCGCGCGGCGCAGTTCGACGGTGACCGGCTTGAAGCCGTGCTGTTCATCGGCCCCGTAGACAATCCACCCAACTGGGATGCGGTCAAAACTGTCTTCGCGGTGGAGACGATCAGCGACGATCAGCGCAGGCTTCTGCTGTCGGGCAAGTCGGCTGACGGCGTTGCCAGTGATGGTCCGGTTGTGTGCGCCTGTTTCGGTGTCGGACGCAACACCATCTGCGGGGCGATTTCGGAGGGCGCGCGGACGGCCGCGGAGATTGGCGCGAAGCTCAAGGCCGGCACCAATTGCGGCTCATGCATTCCGGAACTGAAGCGGCTGATCGCGCAGACAGAGGTGCCGCAGCCGATGGAAGCTAGCGCCGCGAGTTGAACGGTGCGACGGAAATGCCGTTGCGCTCCAGTTCCGAACGGACCTTGCGCGCGATCTCCACCGCGCCGGGCGTGTCGCCGTGGATGCAGACGGTATCGACCTTGACCGGAATGACCTTGCCGGAGGCGGCGGTGATGGCATTGTCCTGCACCATCCGCACGACGCGCTGCGCAATCTGGCCGGCATCATGGAGAACTGAACCCGGCTTGCTGCGCGCCATCAGTTGCGCATCGTCCTCATAGGCGCGGTCGGCGAACACCTCATAGATCAGTTTCAGTCCGGCGGCTTCGCCCGCGCGCACCAGCGCGGTATTCGGCAAGACAACGAAATAGAGATTCGGATCGACAGCCTTGATCGCAGCCGCGATGGCGCGAGCGGTCATGTCATCCACGCAGCCGACGTTCGACAGGGCGCCATGCGCCTTGACGTGGGTGACCTTGTAACCCGCCAGCGCGGCAACCGCCTGCAACGCACCGATCTGGTAGGCGACCATGGTTTCGACCTCGGACGATTTCAGCCCGGGTACAGGCCGACGTCCAAAACCGTGCAGATCGCGATAGCCGGGATGCGCGCCGATGCTGACGCCGCGCTCCTTCGCCAGCTTCGCGGTCCTGAGCATGATGTCGGAATCGCCGGCATGGAAGCCGCACGCGACATTGACGCTGCTGGCGAGGCCGAGCATGGCGTCGTCATTGCCCATCTCCCATGCGCCGAATCCCTCGCCGAGATCGCTGTTGAGATCAATGGTCATGATGCATCCCTGAGTAGTTACGGCTCGCCGAGAGTCCTGGTTTGCCATGTCGCCGTATCGACCGCATTGACGGCGACACCGGCGACATTGGCTCTTTGCAGTTCCACAAGATTGAGGCTCGATCCGCCTGCTGCATGAATCCGGCCCGGAAGGCCGCGGATGAACTCGGCGAGTGCGCGCGCTTCGCTCTGGGCGCTCTCGACGCTGACGGCCTTGAAGCGGATGGCCGCGCCGGATTGCATTTGCGCGAACCGGCCAAGATCGGCGCTGATCACGGTTGCGATCTTGGGATAGCCGCCCGTCGTCCCGTGATCGGCCATCAGCACGATCGGCTGGCCATTGCCCGGAACCTGAATGCTGCCGTGGACCGCGCCGTCGGAGACGATGTTGTGTCCGCCCGGATGAACCACCTTCGGTCCTTCGAGCCGATAGCCCATGCGGTCGCTGGTGGCGGAGACCCGCCACTCGCTGCCAAGAAACACATCGCAGGCCGCGCCGAATTCGTCGTCTTGCGGTCCCATGACAACGCGAATTGGGGCCTGCGGCATGTCGAACGTATCCAACGCGCGCTCATGGGGAGCGACCTGTGCTGTGCCGACGTCCAGGACATCGCCATCCTGCAGCGGACGCGGGAAGGGACTGCCGAGATCGGCGCGCGCGTTCACGGAAAGGCTGCCGAACACCGGTTCGCCTCTGATACCGCCTTCGATGGCGAGGTAGCTGAACATGCCGTTGCGCGCGGGACCGAGCTTGAGCGTTTCGCCTTCCGCGATCAGTCCTGTTTCGTTCGACAGCAGAGGCGATCCGGCGATGTCCGCGGCGCGCGCGGCGCCGGCGAGCGCGACACGCACCGCGCCATGGCGCGCCGTGAACGATGCGCCAAACGGCCCGATTTCGATGGCGGCTGCAAACGGTTCGTTTCCGGCCAGAAAATTGGCCGTCGCGAGTGAAACGCGATCCATCGCGCCGCTGGTGGTGAGACCATAACGTTGCGCACCGAACCGTCCGGCATCCTGAACCGACGTCGCAGGTCCCGTTGTGACGACGACGAGCCGACTCATGATGCGATCAACTCGGCGACAGTTTCGCCGCGCTCCGCCGCGCGGTCGAGTGAATCGAATTCGTTCGCGGAAATGGCGTGGAACACGACAGCGTCGCCCGGCTCCATCAGGAACACGGGATCGCGATGCGGATGAAAAGTCCGGACCGGCGTGCGTCCCAGCAGGTGCCAGCCGCTCGGTGCCGCAAGGCATTGCACGCAGGCCTGCACACCGCCGACGGAGATCGTGCCGGGCGGCGTATAGGTCCTCGGGCTTTCGCGGCGTGACGTGGCGATGGCAGGATCGAGCCCGCTCAGATAGGCGAAGCCCGGCGTGAAACCGATCATGGCCACGCGATATTCACTGCCGGTATGTTTCGCGATCACCTCCGATGTCGAGATATTGTGCGCGCGCGCAACATCGTCGAGGTCGATCCCGTAATCGCCACCGTAGACCACCGGCACGCGCCAGCGCCGAACGCCGGTTTCGGGAGGAACTGGCCGCTGCGCCAGCGCCAGGAGCCTGTCCGACAATTCGGCGTAGCCAATCCGCAGCGGATCGTAATGGACGAGGAGGGAGCGATAGGTCGGAACAGTTTCCGTCACCCCGGTGACGCCCTCGTTTGCGACGTTACGATCGAGCGCCAAGACGCGGCGGTTGATCGCCGGATCAATGCTGCTGCCGAACTCGACCGTCAGGGCTGTGTCTCCAGACGGAAGGATACGAGGTGAAGCGGTCATCGGCGAGCCGGAAATCACGGGACAGAGAGCTATTTGTCCGACACTCTCGGCGAAATGGCAAATAAGTTGGCGTTATCGCAATGCATAAACGTGCGTTACCGTCTGCGCGATTGCCGCCTTGACGCGCTGCCGCGGTTTCGCAACAAGGCTTGGCACCCGATCTGCTGAATCCGACCGTCGCCCGGAGTTTCCCATGCCGCTTACGCCTGAAGCCATCGCAACGCTGAAAAAGATCACGACCGCGACCATCACCACCATCCTGCTCAAGAAGGGGCTTCGGAATGTGTGGCTGCGCGGATCGCGGCCGCTGCGTCCGGGTCAGGAGCGGCTGGTCGGTCCCGCCTTCACCTTGCGCTTCGTGCCGGCCCGCGAAGATCTGGCGACACCGGAATCCTGGTCCAAGCCGATCTCGACCCGTACGGCCATCGAGGCCATGCCGCCCGGCTGCATCGCCGTGGTCGATGCCATGGGCATTACGGACGCCGGAATTTTCGGCGATATTCTGTGCGCGCGCATGGCCAAGCGCGGTGTGACCGCGCTGGTCACCGACGGCGTGGTGCGTGACCTCGAAGGCGTGCTCGGCACCGGCCTGCCGGTGTGGTGCGATGGCGCCGCGGCTCCGCCGTCCGTGGCGGGTTTGACCTTCGTGAACTGGGGCGAGCCGATCGGATGCGGCGGTGTCGCGGTGTTCCCCGATGACATCATCGTCGCCGATCAGGACGGCGCTGTTCTGATCCCGCAAGCCTTCCTCGACCTGATCCTCACCGAAGGTCCGGAGCAGGAGGCGATGGAGGGATGGATCGTCAACGAGGTCAACAACGGCGCGGCGCTGCCGGGCCTGTATCCGATGAACGCCGACACCAAGGCGCGTTACGCCGAGTGGAAGGCGAAGAAGTAACTACGCGCTCCCCGGCGCGTGATCCGGTCCGGATCATGCGCCGTTACGTGCGTGGTCTGCGCCATCCCACGACTATCGCCTCGACCAGATGTCCGGACTCGCTGTTGCGCCATTCGCCGTTGATACGGCGGCAGGCGAAGGGCAATTCATATGTCCCGCTTCTGTCCTCGCACAAAACCTGAACTGTCTCGTCAGGCGACGGCTCTCCATTGCCATCAAATTCCGCCAGCCGTTGGATGCGTGTGGCCATCGGCAAATCCTTTTCGCGACAAATGCGCCGGTTCCGCGATCATCGGCGCAGGGTAAAGCCGAAGTAAGACGCCCGGGCGTGTCCATTTTAAGACGCCAGCGCACGATGAGGACTGGATATCAAATCCTGCATCGTGCTGGCGCTGGTTCACCCGATCGTGACATGATGATGCCCGGCATCACAGGAGCTTGAGGGAGAGCATGCGCGAGTTTGCAGGCAAGACAGCATTCGTAACAGGTGGAGCGAGCGGAATAGGTTTCGCGCTCGGGCGGGCGTTCGCGGAAGCCGGCATGAAAGTCATGCTTGCTGACGTTGAAGCGGATGCCCTCGCGGCCGCCGTCAACAGCCTGCACAATGTCGGCCCGGGCGTGCGCGGGATTGATTGCGATGTCGCGGATGCCGCAAGTGTCGAGCGCGCGGCGAAGGCGACATTCGATGCCTTCGGCAACGTCCACGTCGTTTGCAACAATGCGGGCGTGGCGGCGGGTGGGGGAATTGACGAGATCGCGCTCGATAGCTGGCGATGGGTGATCGACGTCAACCTGATGGGTGTGGTTCACGGCATCCGTGCATTCCTGCCGCATATGCGCGCGCACGGCGAGGGCGGACACATCGTCAATACGGCCTCCATGGCTGGAATGCAGAGCGGACTTGGCTTCAGTCCATATACTGCCAGCAAATTTGCCGTGGTCGGCATGTCGGAGGGACTCGTACCGCAACTGGCGCCATTCGGAATCGGAGTGAGCGTGCTTTGTCCGGGATTTGTCCGCACCCGCATCGGCGAGAGCGGCCGCAATCGTCCGGACCAGTATGGCGCGGCGCAGGCGCCGCAGCCGGGGAGCGCGGCCGCGATGCTGGTCGTCATGGTCGACGAGATGATCCGGAACGGAATCGATCCGGCAGACGTGGCCGCCCGCGTGCTTGCAGCCATCCGGGCCAACGAACTTTACGTTTTCACGCACCCGGAGATGCGGACCGAGGTCGAGAACCGGTTCACTGCCATCACAACGGCCTTTGACAGGGCTGCGGCTCCGGTCTGATTTTTTGATGGTAGCCCGGTGTTTCATCAGTCAGGACAAGCATTGATTCACTTCCTCAGGCCGAACATCAGCGTCGGAAAGGAGTGCATCCATGCGTCAACTCATTCTCGCGATTATCGGCGCCGGCGGTGTTTTCCTGCTGGCAGGCGCCCTGCGGAACCGTGGCTGGCCGCTCGCCGACGAAGTCTGTGTGCGCGGCGCTGTCCTGTGTGACAATCCAGGCTGGATCCTTGGCATCGTCGCATTGCTGGTGTTTGTCGCCACGATCCAGAGCATCGCCAAGACGTGAACGCCCCACTTGAATTCAGGTCAGCCAGACTGACCTGAATTGCGCGATCTACATCGCAGGCGCTGTCCAGAAATCTTCGGCCGCGAGCATGGCGGTGTTGGAGCCGATGACGGGGATCGAGGCATCGGCGACCGGATCCTGCGCTGCAGTTTCGGCGGGGCGAGGCTCGGCGGCGTTCGCGAACACGGGCTGCTCGAAACGCTTCGCGCCTTCGGCGTCGATTGCGAACAAGGGCCGGTATTTGCCGAAGCCGTTGTCCTCGACCATGAGGAATGTGCGGTTGTCCAGGACACGCCAGCGGCCGCCCGACCGCGCTGCGACCACGGCGTGGTCGTCACCGGTCGCCGTCTCCCGAATGATGACGAGGCGAAGATCGTTTTCCGGAACGCCGGCCGCGCGCAGGGCCACGAGCTTGGCAATGGCGTAATCTTCACAATCGCCTGCGCCCGATTCCAGCGTGACAAGCGGCGACGACCAGTGGTCTTCCTGGCCGTACTGCGCCCGGTCACTCACCGGACGAATGGCAAGATTGATCGCGCGGTTGACTTCGCCAAGGCGCGCAAGCCCGTCGCGGGCCGTTCCGGCGCTCACGATATCGAGAAACCGGAGGGCTGGCTGGGATGCGCAGTGCTCGCGATCACCGGCGCAGGCGGCAATCACATCGGCTTCGGCGGCTATGGTTTTCGCGACCGCCAGCCATTTCGCGCGGAGCGGCCCCTCGGTCAGGGTGGACGTGGACAGGCCGAAAGGCTCGTCGCCAACAGGTGCAGCGAAGCCGGTTGCCGCGGAATTGTCTGGCTGCACATAGGCTGCCGCATGCGCGTCTGCGTTGAGCAGAATCGCGACGAATGCAGTTGCGAGAGCGCCTGCGCGCACTGTTTTGAAAGCCGACATGTGACGCCCCTTGTCCGGACATCGGCTCGCCAGATATGCGCGCTCGTGGCCGGATCATTTCGTCACAAGGAGTAGGCCGGGTAGCCCTTTCGGAGGCTTAAAGCGGACCGCATCGCGGCAATTTCGTTTCAAATATGCGGAATTGACGCTGACCGGATCGTCTAAAATTGTAGATAAGGCTAACGCGGGCGTTCCCATCTGCGAAAAACCCAAGATTGATAGTATTCGATGTATAGATGTCCTTTATTCCGAGATTACCTTGCATCATGCGAAGATGCTGAAAGGTTTTCAGACCTCAAACCGCGCTAAAAATAACCTGTTTCAGGTTGAATCGCTGGACCCATGGGTGGATTTGACCAGTTGGACTTGCGCCAGATATCGAATTTATTTCATTGCCTTAGGAGATTTGGCTTAATCGCCTCGCCGTGTGCGCTGTCATAATACTTAATAGAAGCATGTAGAACCCCCGGCTTTAGTTCATTCCACTATGGGGCCGCAGGGTTTGATGGTATGAATTCGGCACTCTCGATTTCTAAACAATAACTTTTTGATACGGGCGGGCAGGGTTTGAATTTCGCCGGACCATTTGTTTCGGAGCCATCGCACGTCTCCCCGGTTTCGCTGGGTGGAGATGGCTTCACGTTCAAAAAGCCCGGCTTTATCCAGCACAATCCATCCGACAGCCACGTTGTCATTCCCGATGCCCATCTGCTGTTCTCCGGGGACTACACGCGGATCGGCAACGATCTCATCATTTCCGGAGATGGCCAGAAACTGGTCGTCGGGAATTACTTCAAGGGCGAAACGCTGCCTGCGCTGACCTCCAAGGACGGTGCGACACTTGCCGGTCATGTCGTCGATGCGCTGACCGGCCACGTCCATTACGCACAGGCCAATGCGGCCGCGCCGGCGGCGGGGCAGGTGATCGGCAATGTGCAGAAACTGTCCGGCAGCGCGACCGTGATCCGCAACGGCGTTTCCACCGAGCTGCATATCGGCGACGCCATCCAGAAGGGCGATGTCATCCAGACCGGATCGGACTCGTCGATCGGCATGACCTTTGTCGATGGCAGCGCATTCGGCATGACATCGAATGCCCGCATGGTGATGAACGAGATGATCTACGATCCGAACGGATCGTCGAATTCATCGCTCATCAGCCTCGTACAGGGCACCATTACCTTTGTGGCGGGACAGACCGCGAAGAACGGCAACATGCGCGTCGAAACGCCGGTTGCCACGATGGGTATTCGCGGCACGGCCGTTCTGGTTGAAATCGGCGCGAACGACGGTCCAACAAAGTTCTCGGTCCTGGTCGAGCCGGACGGACATACCGGATCCTACAATCTGTACGACAAGGCGACCGGCCAGTTGATCGGCACCGTGTCGCAGGCGGGGCAGGTGACTTTCGTCACGAGCCTCGGTCTCGGCCAGCCGCCATCGGCGATCGAACAGTTGAAAACGCTGCAGGACCAGCAGAACGAGAAGGCCCTCATCCAGCAGGTCTTCCAGCTCTATTTCCCGAACTACAATCCGGACGACTCCAATCCGAAGTCGCCGAAGTTCGGCCACAACACCAGCGGCAATAATCTTGCCGAAATCATTTTCACAACGAATTCAAATGCGCAGCAGACGTTCCTGACGCAGATCGAACTACGCTTCGCCGTGACCGACCCGATCACCGGCATCACGACGTATCAGAACAAGATTTTCTATAACGCGAAGGCCGCGTTTTCGGCGAACTCGGTTTTTGTAACCCAGGCTTTCGTGCCGACCACCGAGAGCTTCAAGTTCGCGGATGTGGTCAAGATCGACGATCCGGATATCGGCAATGCGCCATTCTACGACATCGGCGTTCCTTTTGTCGCCGGCAGCGCCATCATCAAGAGCGCGGTCTGCACCATCCCGCAAGTGAGCGAAACCTTCCTGAAGTCGCTCCTGACCATCAATCAGACCACGGGCCTCGTTTCGTTCGATCGCCAGCAGTTCAATTTCCTGGATGACGGGCAGACAGTCACCTTCAAGATTCAGGTCACCGCCACATCGGGTCCCGATACGGGCATTGTCGAAATTCCCGTCACGATCACAGGCGAGAACGACGCGCCAACCATTGTGGTCGGGACCGCGACGACAGTTGCCGGTGGCGTGAAGGAAGACGTCGCAGTCACCTCGGGACATATCGGGACGAACGGCACGATCACCTTTCAGGATTTCGACCTCACCGATGCGCACAGCGCGACCGTCGCGCTGACCTCAACGGCGTCGGGACTTCCGCACTTCGTCGCAGGCACCGAGATCGGACATTTCACGATTGATCCGGTCGCTGAAAACCTGACCGATACGAACAATCACGGGACCGTCGGCTGGCACTTCACGGTGGATGATGACGATCCGACATTGCAGTCGCTGGCCGAAGGCCAGACGATCATACAGACCTATACGATCACGATCACCGACAACAACGGCGTTCCGGTCACGCAAACCGTGACCATCACGATCACCGGCACCAACGATGCGCCGATGCTGGCGGCGGACACGTCAGTCCATCAGGCCGATGAAGTCGTCAACACAACGAACTCTTCGGTCGAGGATGTCGTGAACGGATCGCTGTCGTTCACGGACGTCGATCTGTCGGACACCCATACCGCGACCGCGGCGCTTAACACGGACGTTGGTTCCATTGTGTGGTCCGGCGGCTCGGTGAGCGGAATCCCGTCAGCAACACTGATGGCGCTTGTGACCGCAATGAAGACCACAGTGACGGACAGCACCGGCAGCGGCGCCGGGTCTGTCGCTTGGGAATTCAAGCTGCCGGATCATCTGTTCGACTTCCTGGCCGAAGGCGAGACCCTCACGCTGACCTACGATGTGACGGTCACCGACAACAACGGCGTATCATCGACGCGGCAGGTTACTGTCCAGGTCGGCGCGGCGAACGACCAGCCTGTCATCTCCGTGATCAGCAATTTATCTGCCTTGCAGGAGGACGCCGGCGTGCAGCCGGGGAATCTTCTGACCGACAGCGGATCAGTCACCTTCACCGATACCGACCTGACGGACACGCATACGGCGCACGTGACCTTCAGCAATGCCGCCGGCGGCAATGGTGCTTCTGTAAGTCCAGCGCTCCTCACCGCGCTCGGAACAGCCCTGAGCGTTCCGTCATCAACGCTTGCGGCCGGTGTCCATACGTTCGGCTGGGACTTCGCGCTGGACAATACCCAAGTCCAGTACCTCGGCGCGGGCGAGACGGTCACCGCGACCTACACCATCACTGTCGCGGACAGCAGCGGCGACCCCAACGCGACCTCAGCCGGGCAGACGGTCACCGTTGTCATTACCGGGACGAACGACACGCCGGTGATCGCCGCGGTCGATGTCGCTGGCGCGGTGAATGAAGATACCGCGCTGGAACCCGGCAACATTCTTCACGACAGCGGCTCGGTGACGTTTGCCGATGCCGATGCGACAGATCACGAGACCGCCAGCGTCGCGTTTGTCGGCGATGCTACGACTTCAGCGGCTGCAATTCCCGGAGGGCTGCACACGGCGCTGCAGAGCGCATTGACGCTACAGAACAGCTCTTTCACGTCGAACACCGGCACCATCAACTGGGATTTCAATCTCGACAACAGCCTGGTCCAGTATCTCGCTGAAGGCGAGACGATCACCGTGACCTATACAATCACGGTGAAGGATGACAGCGGGACGGGGACCGATACCTCAACGGCCCAGACGGTCACAGTTGTTATCACCGGCACCAACGATGCGCCGACGGTTGACGCCGCTTTGACGGTTGCGACGAGCGAAGGCGATGCACCCGTCGTCAGGGATTTGCTCGAAGGCGCCTCCGATGTCGATGCCGGCGACACGCTCAGCGTTACGAATATCCAGTACTCGGTCGACGGCGGACTACAGACCCCCGCCACGCCGGGCGGCATCTCGATCCTCCAGGATGGCCACACGATCAACGTGGATGGCGCAAATCCGGCCTTCGATCATCTGGCTGCAGGCGCAACGCAAGAAATCGTCGTCAGCTATAATATCGTGGACGGCCACGGCGGAATTGTCGCACAGACCGAGACCATCACCATTACCGGCGTGAACGATCGGCCCGTTCTCGTTGCAGGCGAAGACCTGACGCCTATCACGGAAGATCAAACGGCAAATTCCGGTCAATCGGTCGGTTCGTTTGCAACGGGTATTTCGGATGCGGATGACGGCGCGCTGAAGGGTGTGGCGATCACCGGGTACACCAGCCAGAACGGCCACTGGGAATACTCGGTCGACGGCGGCTCAAGCTGGGCGGCTTTCGGGACATACTCGGCATCCTCCGGATTGCTTCTCGCAAGCGACGACAAGGTGCGTTTTGTTCCCAACGGAGAGAATGGCGGCACCGATACGTTGACCTATGTTGCGTGGGATCAGACCTCGGGTGCGCATGGGCAGACAGCCAACACTGCATTGGCCGAACATTGGGCGGCGTTCTCGCAAGACAGTCAGACAGCTTCGCTGACAGTCACGAGCGTCAACGACGCTCCGCACATTGATACAAGCAACGTCCAGATTACGGACAGCGGCGGCAGCGTCGTCATTTCGGGCGCGATAATCGTTGATCCGGACACCGCCGATGGCTTCATGACGAACCTGCTGCCGGACTCTGGCACTGTGAGCGGTACGCTGGATTCCATGACGTATACGCCGCCCGGTACGCCACCTGAGGTCGGCCAGATAAAAACCACGGTGACCGATATTGCCGGCGCCAGCGATACGGTAAACTTCATTTTCAACGTATCCGGAACCGGGTCGGTGACAATGCAGGGAACGTCTGACAAGGACGTCTTTTTCGCGACGAGCCACCAGGACACGTTCGTGTTCGCGCCCGGCTCAAATCAGGACGTGATCGCGAACGGATTCCAGAGCGGCATCGACAAGATTGATTTGCAGGCCTTTTCGGCCATCGACGCGACGGCGCTGACGGGTCTGCTGGCCGATGCCGACCATATCGGCAGCGATACCCTGCTTCATCTCAACGGCAATACCGACACCGTGCTCGTGAAGGGTGTGGCGGCATTGAACGCCAGCGATTTCATCCTGCACGCCTGAGGTCCGGGAGGGCCGGAAACATTAACTTCAACTGCGTTTCCGGCTGCACCGGCGGCCCGCGTCATGGCATGATGGTTTCGCCGGGTGGCCCGATCATGATCAGCAAATTGTTGCCCTGACGGCCGCCGGCAAACCAGGTATCCATGCAACACGCCAACACAGCCAGTCACGCGCCTTCGCCCCGGTCCGAACTGGGGGCGGCGCTGCGCGCCTGCCGCAGCGCCTTTGTCGGTGTCGGCGTGATGAGCTGCGTCATCAACATCCTGTACCTGACCGGCTCGTTCTTCATGCTCGAGATCTACGACCGGGTGCTGCCCAGCCGCAGCATCCCGACACTCGTCGGTCTGATCATTCTGGCGGGCGGTCTTTATCTGGTCCAGGGCATTCTCGATCTCATCCGCGGACGCATTCTGATCCGGATCGGATCGACGCTGGACGAAATGCTCAGTCGCCGGGTCTACGACGTGGTGGTGCGGTTGCCGCTGTTTGTCGGAAACCGCAGCGAAGGACTGCAACCGCTGCGCGATCTTGACAACGTGCGTTCGTTCCTCTCGGGAATGGGACCGGGCGCGCTGTTCGATTTGCCATGGCTGCCGCTGTATCTCGCCATCTGCTTTGCGTTCCATCCGCTGATCGGCGTGACGGCGCTCGTCGGCGCGGTGCTTCTGGTCGCTCTGACCATCCTGACCGAATACCTGACCCATGAGCCGATGAAACGTTCGACGGCGCTGGCGATGCGGCGTCAGGATTTGGCGCTGGCCAGCCGCCGCAACGCCGAAGTGCTGGCGGCCATGGGCATGGCGGGCCGCGTCGGCAAGCGCTGGGACGAATCCAACCGCGATTATCTTGCCACCAACCAGCGCGCCAGCGACGTGGCTGGCGGCCTGGGCGCCATCGCCAAGGTGATGCGGATGATGTTGCAGTCCGCCGTGCTCGGCGTCGGCGCCTATCTGGTGATCAACCAGCAGGCGACCGCGGGCATCATCATCGCTGGTTCCATTCTCAGCGCCCGTGCATTGGCGCCGGTCGATCTCGCGATTGCGCACTGGAAGGGCTTTGTCGCCGCCCGGCAGAGCTGGCACCGCCTCAACCGGCTGCTGGGCATGCTGCCGGAACAGCAGGCTCCGACGCTGCTTGAGCCGCCGGCCGGCAAGCTGTCCGTGGAAACCCTCGCGATCAGTCCGCCGGGTGAGCAGAAGGTCGTGGCGCAGGATGTCAGCTTCGCGCTGGAAGCCGGGCAGGGCGTCGGCGTGATCGGTCCCAGCGGCTCGGGCAAGTCGTCGCTGGTCCGCGCGCTGGTTGGCGTCTGGCGGCCAGTGCGCGGCAATGTCCGTCTGGACGGCGCGGCGCTCGACCAGTGGTCGCCCGAGATCCTCGGCCGCCACATCGGCTATCTGCCGCAGGATGTCGAACTGTTCGCCGGAACGATTGCGCAAAACATCTCGCGCTTCGAGGATAACGCCTCGCCGGACAGCATCATCGCGGCGGCGCGCGAAGCGCGGGTCCATGACATGATCATCGGCATGAAGGATGGCTACGACACCCAGATCGGCGATCAGGGCAGCGTGCTTTCCGCCGGGCAGGCCCAGCGGATCGCGCTGGCGCGGGCGCTCTATGGCAATCCGTTCCTGGTGGTGCTGGACGAGCCCAACTCCAATCTCGACAGTGAAGGTGACGCGGCTCTGAACAAGGCCATCCTTGGCGTCCGAGCGCGTGGTGGCGTGGTCGTTGTCGTGGCGCATCGCCCGATCGGCATCGAGAGCGTCGATCTCATTCTGGTCATGAAGGACGGCCGCGTTCAGGCGTTTGGACCGAAAGAGGCGGTGCTTGGACAGGTGCTGCAACGCCCGGTCGCGGCCCCGCCCGCGATCAAGATCGTCTCCGACAAGGGGGGAGCGCCATCATGAAGAAGCCGACTCTCGCCGGAACTGAAGGCAGCATTCGCGGCGTCCTAAATGCGCTGTTCTCTCCGCTGGAGCGGATTTCGATTTTCAAGAGTTTGGACAAGCCGGGATCGCGCCGCTCGATCCGGTTTCATCTGATCGTCGGGCTCGTCGTTGTCACGCTGCTCACCTGCGGTATCGGCGGCTGGGCCTCGACCGCGCAGATCTCCGGCGCGCTGATCGCGCCGGGCTCCATCGTTGTCGATTCCAACGTCAAGAAGGTGCAGCATCCCACCGGCGGCGTGGTTGGCGAGGTGAGGGCGCGCGACGGCGACCGCGTCAAGGCGGGCGACATCGTCGTCCGTCTCGACGATACGGTGACGAAGGCCAGCCTTGCGATTGTCACCAAGGGGCTGAACGGCTTGCTGGCGCGGCGCGCGCGGCTGCTCGCCGAACAGGAGGGCCTGGACCGCATCACGTTCCCGCCGGAACTGATGGACTATTTCTCCGATCCTGAAGTTCGGTCCCTGATCGGCAACGAGATCAAGCTGTTTCAGGTGCGCTCCTCCGGCCGCGTCAATCAGAAGGCGCAGCTCAAGGAGCGTATTGCACAGCTCAGGGAGGAGATCGGCGGCCTTGAAGCGCAGGAAAATGCGAAATCGCGCGAAATCGAGCTGATCCAGAAGGAACTGGTCGGCGTGCGCGATCTCTACGCCAAGAACCTCGTGCAGATTTCACGCCTGACGGTTCTTGAGCGCGATGCGGCGCGTCTGGACGGCGATCGCGCGCAGTTCATCGCCCAGAAGGCGCAGGCCAAGGGCAAGATCACGGAAATCGAGTTGCAGATCATTCAGATCGACAAGGATCTCTCCAGCGAGGTCTCGAAAGAGATGCGTGAGATCAACGATAAGATCGGCGAGTTCGTCGAGCGCAAGGTCACGGCGGAAGACCAGCTCCGCCGCATCGACATCCGTGCGCCGCAGGATGGCATGGTGCTGCAATCGACCGTCCATACCGTGGGCGGCGTTATTACGGCGGGCGATACGATCATGCTGATCGTGCCGGAATCCGACAATCTTTCGGTTGAAGCCAAGGTCAATCCGCAGGATATCGACCAGTTGCGGATCGGGCAGAAGACGCTGCTGCGGCTCTCGGCGCTCAACCAGCGCACCACGCCGGAACTGAATGGCATCATCACCCGTATCTCGCCCGACACCACGGTGGATCAGCGGACGGGACAGAGCTACTACACCATCCGTGTCTCGCTGCCTCCGGAAGAGGTCGCAAGGCTCGGCGAGGTCAAACTGATCCCCGGCATGCCGGTCGAAGCCTTTGTCCAGACCGGCGAACGCACCATGATTTCCTATCTGGCGAAGCCCTTGAGCGATCAGCTCATGCGGGCGTTCCGCGAGAAGTGACGGGTACACCGGTTAGCGGCATGGTGCATGGGATACTGAAATGGGTGGTCCGCTTCTTTGCGCGTCTCCGGCGTTATGCGCGGATGTTCGGCTACGCGCGGCTGCTCTGTCTGATTCTGCTCGCCGGCATGATCGGACTTCGGGTCACGGACCCGTTCCCGCTGGAAGAATTGCGGGTACGGACATTCGATGCCTATCAAATTCTCCATCCGCGCAAAATCACGCAGCGGCCCGTTGTCATCATTGATATCGACGAAAAAAGTCTCGCGAAGTTCGGTCAGTGGCCCTGGCCACGCACGCGCGTCGCCGATCTTGTCCAGCGCCTGACCGATCTCGGGGCCGCCGCGATTGCATTCGATATCGTGTTTGCCGAGCAGGATCGGCTGTCGCCGGCCGTCGCAGCCGATACCTTCCGCGATCTGGACGAGATCAGCAGGACGAGGCTGCGCGAACTGCCCAGCAACGATCAGGTCTTCGCGGACGTGCTGCGGAAGTCACCCGTGGTTCTCGGTGAATCCGGTTTGCCGAAGTTTGTAAAGCAGCCGGACCTGAAACTGCCGTTGACCGGGCTTGCCACCCTTGGCGGCGACCCAAGGCCGTTCCTGCTGCAATTCCCCGGCCTGCTGCGGAATATCCCGATCCTTGAGGAGGCGGCGCCGGGGCGCGGACTGTTCACTATCCGCACCGAACGTGACGGCATCGTCCGCCGAGTCCCGATGATCATGCAGGCACAGGGTGAACTGATGCCGTCGCTGACATTCGAGATGCTGCGCATTGTCACCAAGTCCGACACCATCCTCATCAAGTCGGACGAAGCGGGGGTGAAAAGCGTGGCGGTGCCGGGATTTGAAATTCCGACCGACCGCAACGGACAGCTCTGGGTGCATTTCGCCAAGCACGATGCCGCCCGGTATATCTCGGCGGCGGATGTGCTGGAAGGAAAGGTCACAGCCGAGCAGATTTCACGCAAGCTGATGCTGATCGGCACCTCCGCTGTCGGATTGCTCGACGTCAAGACCACGCCGCTCGATCCGGTGATGCCGGGCGTGGAAGTGCATGCGCAGGTGCTGGAAGCCGCGCTGACCCGCTCGGTGCTATCGCAACCGAATTACGCGGTCGGCGCGGAAATCATCGCCGCGATCCTGTTCGGGATTGCCATCATCTGGCTCGCGCCGATCCTGAGCGCGATCATGCTGCTTCTGTTCGGCGGCGTCATCGTCGCCATCATGGTGGCGACGTCCTGGTATTTCTTCATCGAGCATCGTCTGCTGATCGACTTCACATTTCCGCTGATCGCGAGCACGTCGATCTATCTGGTGCTGGTGTTCAGCAGCTACTTCCGCGAGCAGGCGCAGCGCCGCCGTATCCGCTCGGCGTTCGGTCAATATCTCTCACCCGCGCTGGTCGAGCAGTTGGCACAGTCGCCTGAAAAGCTCGTGCTCGGCGGCGAGGAGCGGAAGATGACTATCATGTTCAGCGACGTGCGCGGTTTCACCACGATTTCGGAATCGTTCAAGAGCGATCCGCAGGGGCTGACATCGCTGATGAACCGGTTCCTGACGCCGCTGACCAATGCGATCCTCGACCGGAAGGGAACGATCGACAAGTATATGGGGGACGCCATCATGGCGTTCTGGAATGCGCCGATCACCGATGATGTGCATCAGGTCAACGCCTGCAATGCTGCACTCGACATGATCGACCGCATCGAGGCGCTCAATATCGAGCGCGAACGCGAAGCGAAGGAGGCAGGCAAGCCGTTTATTCCCATGAAGGTGGGAATCGGTCTCAACACCGGGACATGCGTGGTCGGCAACATGGGATCGAATTTGCGGTTCGATTATTCCGTGCTGGGCGACGCCGTAAACCTTGCATCGCGCCTTGAGGGACAGTCGAAGTCCTACGGCGTTCCGATTATTGCCGGATCGGCGACCGCGCTCGCGGCGAAGGACAAGTTCGCCATTCTCGAAATTGATTTCATCACCGTGAAGGGCAAGAAGGAGCCGGAAGTGATCTATGCGGTTGTCGGCCGCGAGGATGTCGCACAATCGGGCCGCTTCCAGCGCATCCGAAATCTGTGCATCGAAATGCTGGCGTGTTACCGTGGCCGGGACTGGGACGGCGCTCTCGCTGCAATTGCGAAGAGCCGCATCGCGGATGAGGCCGGAGATTTTGCTGTCCTGTACGATCTTTACGCCGACCGAATCGAGATGTTCCGGAAATCGCCGCCACCCGAAGACTGGGATGGTGTCGTCGCTCTGACAACCAAATGAACCGAAAAAACGTGGCCGCTATCGTTCACATTGCCATCTGGCAAGGCATTTTTTTGGTGGTTGCTGGACGGTATGATGTTGGTGGATGTGACCGGCACATGCCATTCTTGCGAAAGATTCATTGAGTTTTTTCATGCCGGCCACAATGTCTGTGCGATTCTGGGGAGTTCGCGGGAGCATTCCATGCCCTGGTCCGAATACCGTTCGCTATGGCGGCAATACGTCATGCGTCGAAGTCAGGTGTGGTGATCATCGTCTTGTCTTCGATGCCGGGTCGGGACTGCGGGCGCTTGGTCTCGCACTGGCGGACGAAGAGCAGACGACCGACATTGATTTGTTTTTGAGTCACTGCCACATCGACCATCTGATCGGCTTGCCATTCTTCGTACCCGCCTTCGTCAAGGGTAACCGGCTGCGGCTCTGGGCCGGGAATCTGAAGGCTGCCGGTGGCGTTCAGGAATCCGTGCGGAAGCTGATGAGCTATCCGCTGTTTCCGATCGAGATCGAAGCTGCGCAGGGCAAGATCGAATTCAACGACTTTGAACCGGGGGCCGTTCTGATGCCCCGTCCGGGCGTCAAGGTGATGACCACGCCGCTCAACCATCCCGGAGGCGCAACCGGATACCGTGTCGAGTATGGCGGCCGCGCCATGGCCTACATTACCGATACCGAGCTGAACGCGGATGAAATGGATCCGGCGCTGCTTGAGCTTGCCCGCGATGCGTCGATTGTCATTATTGACACGACCTATACCGACGAGGAATTGCCGGAGCATGTGGGCTGGGGGCATTCGAGCTGGCAACAGGCGGTCCGTCTGGCCAATGAAGCAGGCGTGGGGAAGCTGTTTCTCTTCCACCATGACCCTGAACACGACGACGATGAAATGGATCGCATCGCAGCGTCGGCAGCGAAAGCGCGGCCCGGAACCGTGGTCGCCAGGGAAGGGTTTTCGATCAATATCTAATGCGGCCTAAGCCGATGGTTCAGCGGCATTCGCCGCAGCCGCGGAATGTCGCAGACAGATTTGACGGCCGATTGACGCCCGCCAGCCAGAACCGTTGTTGTTCAGGGAGGCGCCGAACGGCATAATACTTGCCAGATAGTCTTTAGCTTCAGGTTGATTCCGATGGATATGTCAGGTCTCGTTTCCGGAGCCGGCGGCTTTATTGCGTCAGCGTTCGTGGTGGCGGGATACACAATGCGGACGATGATCCCGTTGCGTATCTTCGGCATCATCACCAACGTGCTGCTGATCGGATTCTCGCTCATCCATCACCACTATCCAGTGATGGTGCTGCACATGATCCTGCTGCCGCTCAACGTATATCGTCTGCGGGAAATGCTGCAGCTTGTGGCCGAGGTCAAGCGATCGGTGAATAGCGACCTGTCGATGGCCTGGCTCAAACCGTTCATGACCGAGCGCAAATGCACGACCGGCGAGGTGCTGTTCTACAAGCACGAGCAGGCCGAGGAAATGTATTACATTGTCAGTGGGCGTTACCGGCTGGTCGAATCCGGAATCGAGCTTCCGGTCGGCGCGCTGGTCGGCGAACTCGGCATGCTGTCGCCATCGAACAAGCGGACCCAGACGCTCGAATGTCTCGAAGGCGGACTGGTTCTCAGCGTGACCTACGCCAAGGTGCAGGAGCTGTACGTTCAGAATCCGGAATTCGGATTCTACTTCCTGCGTCTGGTCAGCGCGCGGCTGTTTCAGAATCTCGGACGTCTTGAAACCCAGCTTGCGGAAAGTATTGCTCAGGCGTCGTCATGAAAATGCGGGTCAAGGTGCCGCCGTCGCCGTTCCGGCTGCTCAAGGAACGTTACTTCGGCGAAGAGACGCGAAACCCGCGTGTGGCGCGCGCGGCGCTCGCCAAGCTGTCGTTACGCCTTCCGGCGGAGGCCGTGCCCATTGTTACCGAGGCGGTTCAATCCCTGATCGACTATCAGGACCCGGACTACGCGCTGGCTTATCTGGACCGGATTGGACGCTATGTCGGGCCAGTCGGGATCACCGTTCCCATTTTTCCGGAACTGGCGCGGCTCTTGTCGGACCGGATGCATTTCGAGGACCCGATCCGCGTTGCGCAGATCAAACTGCTGGCGGCCGGCGGCACGGATGCGGAGCCTGACGAGCGTTCCATCGACCGGGTCGAGCAGTTTCGCTGGGACGAAGTTATTCCAATGCTGCCTCCCAAGGCCGCGGCTCCCGCAATGAATCTGTTCCAGCGCCTACGCCTCGCCCGCCTGACCCGCAGATCAGTCACGCTCCGCTTCAGCAGCAGAAGCTGGTTTGCGCTGCGCAAGCTGAAGTGGACCGCCGCCTTGCGAATCACGCGGCCCTTCTCGGAGCGCTTCAAGAAGGAGAGGATGTGGGTCGAGCGGTGGCTGCACATGGTCGACCGCAGTATGGTCAAGCAGCCGGAGGCTACGGTTGCCGTCATCAGAACTGCCAGTCTGATCAAAGGACATGGTGACGCTTATCAAAGCGGTCTTGTGGAGTGGAATGTGATTATTGATCGGCTTGTGAAACCGGCCTGTGATGGCGATCTGCCGCTTTCAGGGCTGGGGGACGCCATCAACGAAGCCCGCGAGGCGGCCGGCAGCGATCATGATCAAGGCCGCCTGCTGACCGCGGTGGAGCAATTGAGGGCGCAAGCCCTGGCGCATTGATGCGATACTCGCTGGCAATGGCCTCTCGGACAAAACTACATTAATGTCGAATCCGGAACTGCAGTGCTGGCGGAAGTTTCGCCGTACGGCGGGTATGCAACAGGGGGAATTTGATGATCAAGTTTCGCGTTTTTTTGTCGGCGCTCTTGCCGGTTCTCGCGCTGACCGCATTCGCCGGCGTCCGGGACGCCGGCGCGGCCGATGACATCATCAAACTCAGCAATAATCAGCGGATCGCCTGTGGCCGCGGTCTTAACGCCGGCAAGCTGCAGAATATCACCTGCAAGTCCTACGCCTATATTTTCAACACGAAGACATCGGATTTCTACCGGTGTCAGGTCAGCGTTGGCGTCACCCGCGACAACAAGGAAGTGCTTAAGGTCGATACCGACGGGTCCTGCAAGCTGAAGGGACGCATCTTCCCGTCAGATTCGAACTACGCCTTCGATGCGACCGAAACCGAACCGCCGAACACGAATTCGTTCTTCGGGTCCGGCGGCACCGCGATCTGGGTTTCCGACAGCACCAAACTCAGCGCCAAGGGCTGCATCATTCTCGGCGTTGGCGTCGGCCCGGACGTCATGAAATGCGTTGATATGACGTTCGACAAGTAAGCCCGCGCTGCCGCGACGTTTGACGCGATCGCGGCAACTGGGTTTGCTGCGGGCGTTACCGTTTCAGGAAAATCGCGAGGACAATCAGCGCGACAACGATCGTGATCCCGATAGCCCAGGTCGTGAGCCGGACATCGCTCCCGCGCTCGCGCGCGGCTTCGTTCTCGGCAATTTTCAGGCTGCGTTCGCGGTTGTCCTGCTCGGGCTGGTTCACAGTTTTTCCTGACTGCGGTGAGATGGACAGGGTAACGGTCGGCCGGTCGATCCGCAAAGACCAATTTCGGGAAAATCCGGTTGCGGAGGCCGGCGCTGGAGGCGCTGCGAGGTTCGCCAAACCGTGATCGGGCGAAGCCAATTCCGGCTTGAGGGATGACGGGCCCTCATGTCACATGCCATCCGAGCAAGAATCGAGGATCACGTCATGTACGTACGTTGCGGCCTGCTGGCACTCGCGGGCTTTTTCCTGGCTGGGCAGGCGCCGGCACGGGCGGCGGACTATCCCTATTGCATGACCTACGTCGAGGGATGGGCCGGGGCTGTCGAACGGTGTGATTTCTCGACGATGGCGCAATGTCAGGCCAGCACCGGCGGGCTGAACGGGACGTGCGCACCGAACTGGCGGCTGGCCTATTCGCGCGGCGGCTCTCTCGATCCGGTCCCGCCCGCCAACAGGCGTATCCAGCGCTGATGTCGGGAGCGGCCAGCCAGACCGGCTGGGCCTGATCCTGGCGGAGAGGGGAAGGATTCGAACCTCCGACACGGTTGCCCGTGTACCGCACGCGGTGCCTTAAGCCACTCAGCCACCTCTCCATATTCGGGCGGCGCGTCAGGTGCGCCCGGTAAACTCCACACCGATAATCTTGTCCTTGCGCCAGACCAGCCGACAATGGGTGACTTTCCGCACATCGCCCGTCAGCGCCAGGCGAAGTTTGCTTCCGGCCGGGACTGCATCGAGGAGTTCAAGACGGGCGCCGCCCGATGACAGATCGAGGATGGTGCAATTGCGTTTGGCAAACCCGCCGTCGAGCAGCATCCATGCGTGGTGCCGCGTGGTATGTCGCGGCTTGCGGGATTCTCGTTTGAACACGGCCATGATGATCGCTCCTTTGACTGGACGTATTCGTAGCGGGGGGAAGTTTCAGAAAATTTGAATCAAAGCGCGAATGACCCGGTGACCGTTTAATGTTACGTTAACCATGCCTTGCCTTCCGCAGCACCTGGGTCCTCCAACAATTGCGAAATTCGGCTTCACTGGGCGTGGGGCCGTTCTGCCCGCAGCCGCGCGTCGAGGCGTTCGATCATGTCGGCGAGACAGGGCTCCATGGCCGGATCGAAGAATCCCGATCGTATGCCCTGCATCACCTGATCCGCCGCAAAGGCGCGAGCAACAAGACCGGAAAATTTTGCGAAGTCCTGCGCGAACAGGCGCTCAAGCCGGATCACAAGACTGTCGTGACGGCACGCGAATGCAATCATCCGCCCGATGTCGTATCCGACAGGCGCGTAACCATGCCATTCCCAGTCAAGTATGGACAGGGCGGGCGCCGTCACATTGCTCCAGTTCAGGTCGTTGTGAGAAAGGCACCATGCATCCTGCGGGAATTCGTATCGGATACCGTGCCGTTCAAGCAGCCAGTTTTCGAGCGTTTTTTGCCTGAGAAATGTTCCGGTCGAAGCGTGACTGCCCAGCGCGAGCAAAGCCTTCTTCAGACCGTCAAACCACGCGTCGGAGAGCTGGACGGCGGCAGCGCCTGCCCACAGACCTCGTTCAACCGCCGGATCCGCAAGCGTCATCAGCCTCGCGGTGAGATATGAACCATCAACGATCCAATCACACTGCGCGACAAGCGACGGCTTGCAGATGCCCGTCAGTTCGTCGGACCTGATTTCCGTCGCCCTGTTTGGGTTATCGATCCGCGTGACGCCAAAAACCTTGAGCCAAAATCGCGCACCATCCTCAGTGGCGACCGTCGCGCCCAAGGCCTTGCCCCAGTAGCCTCTGTCGATTCCGGAAACCGGAACAACGCTTAGTTTATCGCAGGCATCCTTGAAGTGTGCGTCAAGGTTGTCGGTGCAAAAACCGAGCGTGCGAAGACTTTCGCGATTGACCGGCCGCCAGGACAATCCAACCCTCGAACAAAGATAAAATATGACCTCGATTATGGGAGTAATTCTCCATGTGGGAATGCTTTTGAGCGGGGCGGGATGCGAGATTTCGTCACTCCCGGAACCGATCCCCGCCTGATATGTTGGGGTGACGGAGGAGTCTCCGGTGACTGGCAGCCAATTCGACAGCACCGCAAAGGCGGAGCAGCATGAACGTTCACGGATGATCCGTGACGCTGTGATCTTCATGACCGTCGCTGTGTGCCTGCTGATTGGCGGTTTTGCCTTGATGCGGGCGTTCAAGACCGATGAGCCGGCCCAGGTTTCGATGGCGTGCGCCTTGAAACTGTACAGCACCTATAACCCGAAGAATTTCGATCAGTGCGTCGCCGTTTGCATGGCCTGCAACGCCGGCGTCAAAACCACATGCTCCACCTCGTGCAGGCTTCGCGGCGCGCAATAAGTCAATCTTCAATGGGACGGTCAGGAGCCGACAGCGATCTTGAGGTCCGTTGCTCCGGGAGCGTGGTGTTCAACCCGATCGGGCGGGCAGGGCCGGATCGTGTAGCCATTATCGAGGATGCGCTTCGGCGCGTGTTCGTCATCCGTCACAACATCGACCACCAGTTCGTTCTCGGCAGCATGTTTCCAGACGTCGGCCTCGGTCGGATAGGCCTTGCTGATCTTGGCATCTTCACAGAACAGTGCGTAAGCCATCATTATCTCCAGCAGGACAAGCCCATCCGGCGCGGGCACACCGGGCCGGCCTGCCCAGTCTTCAAAATGGTGGGATCATATTGGGGACAACGCTCCGGACGGCGCATCGTTCCGGAATCGGGCGATGCGTATCCCCGATATCCCGCGCAATGTCGAGCTTGCGCCCGAATGGTTCTCGTCCTCTTATAGGCGATGGACGGCGCGAGCGCCGCAAAGAGGGCAGGAGACCATGAAGCGATACATTATTTTCGCAGCGATCGGGCCGCTGGTCGCCGGGTTTTTCCTTCTCATTCTTGGCGCGCCGGCCGGATACTGGGATGGCGCCAACGTTTTGCGGAAGCTGTTCAAGGTGATGCTTGTGACAGTGCCGTATAATTACCTTTTCGGCTTTATCCCCGCGCTGATGATCGGTGCCGTGGACGATATCCTGTATCATGTCAAAACGATCGGGCCGATTATCCGTATGCTGCTGACGGGGCTGGTGGCCTTCGCTGCGACGGCCATCCTGTATGGAACGCTCGGCAGCGAAACCGGGCTGGTGCATTATCTGCTGTACGGACTGGTCGGATTTATTCCCGCGACCATCTCATCGTGGCTGGCGCACAAGTTCGACAAGCCGGCCGCCATCAATCCGAATGCAGTGCGAGCCTGAGGCTTCATCGAATCGCGCCCGATGACCAGCGACGTAAAATCTTGACCGAATCGTAACAAACGGCTGCTCTCCTGAAGTGCAAGGAGAGCGTGCGTGCTCAAGTATTTTGAGAATGTTCGTCTGGTCCGAATGGCTGACGGCAAGACCTGGAAGCTCATTCGCGACCTGGGGCTGGTCAAGGGCGGCAAAGGGCTTCGCTGCCATGAGCCGATTGCCACATTCCAGCTTCGTCTGAAGCCGGTGACAATCCATGTGCCCTGGTCGGAAGTTCTTTCGATGCTCACACTGAGCACCGCGCGAGGATCGGCGGCCTGATCCTTTGAACGCATAGCCGGGGCGATCCGACGCATGGCGGAAGGGGTGGGATTCGAACCCACGGTGCCCTTGCAGGCACGCCGGTTTTCAAGACCGGTGCCTTAAACCACTCGGCCACCCTTCCGTCCTTGAAGGTCAGGCACTTAGCAAAGCCCCGCCAGCATTGAAAGAGGCGATTCTCAGCAGAAAACCGGCACGATCGGCTGACAGATCAATCCGGCGAAGTGTTCCGACTTATTAGGGTCTCCTTGATGGCATCAGCTTTTTCGTCTGTAAATGCGCCGCTGGCCAGTAGATCCAGTATCGAGAGCACTCTCCCTCGCGACCCCCAACTCCCTTCCTCAATGACCCGGAAGTTCACCCACCAGGCTGCAGAAGGTTTCGGCAGGCCGGATGCTTCCGTCAGCGCGATGAAGATGCGGTTGATACGTCAGCGCGCAGCTTGCGGCCAGTGACCTTCCATGACCGCTATATCGATGAGCATCGGGTCCGACTTTTGATCCGACAGAAGAACGCCACCTATTGCCATCATGTCGGGGGCAAACTCGGTAAAGTGAACCTGAAAGCCGGCGCGCGGCAGGTGTAAACTGACCGACTTCCGGCACCAGCACCGCGTCTGTCAACGTCTCGGCCAGTTTGCGTCGCTGGGCGCCATCAAAGCGGCCGGAGGGCGTTTTCACGGTAATGACTGTCATAACTTCGCTCGCAATAGGAGGAGATCCGTCTGAGAGACTGGTCGGCAGGAAGGATGTCGAGGAAGCAGGAGTCGATCGAAGGAACCGTAATTTTAGGTGGCGGGGTCCGCAAGACGATTGGTTGCAACCTGTCTCATTCGCTTCCCTGCCGGCAGATAGCTATAATGCGTTTAGCCACGAGCAGCACCACAGCCGAGACGATCACCGGCAACAGCAACGTGCTCGCGACGCTTGCCAGAATGATCTGGTCTTTGCCGTCAGCGTCGGCCGACCAGAGGAATGCGGGCAGGTAACGGGACACATCGCCGCCCACGACATCGTACAGCGGCCGGAACAACAACCCGACCACGGCCAGGGTCAGCAGATAATCCCACCATTGCCGCGCGGCGGCGCGGACCAGAATGAATGCGACAACGATCAGGATGCCCACAATGAGCGCAACTGAAAGCCAGCCGTACACGCCGTTGCTCCCGCCGGTTTCAAGTCCGATGTCGCGGTTTAGTTTGGCCGGGGGGCTGGCGGCAAGTCGCCGCCATCAATCTCCGGTTTACCACCTCGCGCATCGGCCCGTTCCGGGTTCGGAAGCAATGAGTTAAGGTAATCGCCGTAAGAGTTGCGGGGCGTCCCGCCACAGGGCCGGTAGGCAAGGTGGCGGCAAAAGTGCTATTCGGGGTTCTATGGGGATATGCGTCAGGGAATCGGGCAAGGCGGCTGCGCGTTTCGCCGCGGCAGGAACTGTTTGCCTTCTGCTTGCCAATTGCGGTGCCGCCAACAAGCTATCCAGCCGCGTCGATCCCAAGTATGGCGTGTCGAGCAGCCCCCGGGTGGTCGATTTCGGTGAGCCTGTCCCCAAGGGCGGTGGCACCTATCGGGTCGGCAAGCCCTATGTGGTTGCGGGCAAGACCTACGTCCCTGAGGAGGATCCGAATTACCGTGCGGAGGGAATTGCCTCCTGGTATGGCGATGCCTTCCACGGCCGTTTGACGGCCAACGGTGAGGTGTTTGACATGACCTCGCTCACCGCGGCCCATCCGACCCTTCCGCTTCCCAGCTACGCCCGGGTGACCAATCTGGCCAACGGCAAGTCCGTTATCGTCCGGGTCAACGATCGCGGCCCCTATCACGGGAATCGCTTGATCGACGTCTCAAATACAGCCGCCAAACTATTGGAATTCCGTGATAATGGCATTGGACGCGTCAGGGTCGAATATGTCGGCCGGGCGCCCCTGGAAGGATCGGATGACCGGCAACTGATGGCGACACTCCGGACCGGACAACCGGCACCGGCCCCATCCTCGGTCCGGGTGGCCTCTGCCAATGCCTTTGTTCCCGACATTCCGTCATCCAGCCGCGGTGTTCTCCGGGGCGACATTCCTCTGCCTGCGGGGCGGCCTTACACCCTGGGCCATACCCGGGATGACTACGCAGCCGCAGGCGCATCGGAAGTCTCGGCCTCGCGTTCGCAGCGGGGCAGGCGGGTGGAACGTACCATCCACGCCGGCTCCGAGGAGGCGGACGAGACACCCGAGGCCGCGAAGCCGGTTGCGTCCTATGTGTCGGTCTCGCGCAATGGAAGTGCGGGCCTGATGTCAGGCCGCGGTCTTTACTGAGACCAGCGGCTTTAAGATCAGCAGCTTACCGAAGTCCCTTCAGGAATTCGATCAATGCAGCGTTGACCTCATCCGGGCGCTCCTGCTGGATCCAGTGTCCGGCGCCTTCGATCAGGAGCTTGCGACGCAGGTTCGGCAGCACCTTGTCCATCTCGGTCACGCGCTTGCCGCCGATAATGCCCGTCACAACGGCGTCGTCAGCACCCGCGATGAAGATGGATGGCTGATGGATTTGTGCGCCCTGCCAGGGCGCGGTCAGTTCCCAGTTGCGGTCGATATTGCGGTACCAGTTCAGCCCCCCACGGAAGCCGGTGCGCCGATAGGTTTCGACAACGTGCGCGAGGTCATCCTCGCTGATCCATGCGGGGCGGACGCGCTCTCGGGCAGGGTCACCAAGGAAACCCTGACCTTCTTTCAGGAAAAGGGATGACTCGACACCGAATGAAACAGCCCGCATCGTGAAGTTCACGTCGCGCTCGAACTCGGCCTCGGCGACGCCCGGTTGCTGGAAATACTGCCAGTAGAAATTGGTCACTCCGCTTTTCGCGAGCGTATCCAGCGGTCGCTCACGCCCCCGGAAGGGAGGCGGCACGCTCAATCCGCCAACGGCGGTGAATATGTCTGGCCGGAACAGGGCAGCATGCCAGGCGACCGGAGCCCCCCAATCGTGGCCGATGATGACCGCTTTGGTCTCGCCGAGGGCTGTGACCAGCCCGACCATGTCGCCGACCAGATCGAAAATCGAATAGGCCGAGATATCCTGCGGCGCCGAGGTCCGCCCATAGCCGCGCATGTCCGGCGCGACCACGTGGTATCCGGCGGCGGCAAGAGCGGGGAGCTGGTGCCGCCAGGAATGCGACAGTTCCGGCCAGCCGTGACAGAGCAGGACGAGCGGCCCGGTGCCCTGTTCCGTGACAAAAATCTCGATCCCGTTGGCAGAGACCACTCGCGATGACGACATTGATTTTCCGCCTCTTTTCAGGATTTTGAAGGCTGCGGGAAGCAACCGGCACGTTGTTTGGTATCAGCCCAACTGATACAAGGCGATCCTCAGGAATCTCGACATGGCAGCCATTCTGACAGCATCCCGGATTCGCGAACGTCGGACGGGGCGGTTCTGGCCGCTCGTCGTGGCTATCCTTGCCGCCGGTATTGCAGTTGGAGGGACAGTTCAGGCCGCCAACAACAGCGTGCAAGGCGCCAAGAAGGAAGAGGGATACGATGTCGATGCGCCGACCGCGATCCTGATCGAGGCGAAGTCCGGCAGCATCCTGTTCGAGAAGAACGCTGACGAATTGCGCGCGCCATCCAGCATGATGAAGCTGATGACGGCCGAGGTGGTGTTCGACGCGCTGAAGAAGGGCGAGATCAAGCTCACCGACGAATTCCGGATCAGCGAGAACACCTGGCGCAAGGGCGGCGCGCCGTCCGGCGGCTCGACCATGTTCGCGGCGATCAACAGCCGGGTCAGCGTGGACGATTTGCTGCACGGCGCGATCATCCAGAGCGGCAACGACTCGTGCATGGCGCTGGCCGAGGGCCTGTCGAACACAGAAGCCGCCTTTGCCGAGCGCATGACCAAACGCGCGCGCGAACTCGGCTTGAAAAAGTCGACCTTTGCGAACTCCACCGGTCTGCCGGACCCGGGCAACAAGATGACCGTGCGCGAACTGGCGATGCTCGCGCGGCATATCATCCAGACCTATCCGGAGCACTACAAGCTGTTCGGCGAACGCGAGTTCACCTGGAACAAGATCCGCCAGCAGAATCGCAATCCGCTGCTCACCATGCTTGAAGGGGCCGATGGCCTGAAGACCGGGTTTACCAAGGAAGGCGGCTACGGCATGGTCGGCTCCGCCGTGCAGAACGGCATGCGCCTGATCGTGGTCGTCAACGGCCTTGAGGACGCTGATGACCGCGCGAGCGAGGCGAAGAAACTGCTGGAATATGGGTTCCGCAATTTCGAGGCGCGGACGCTGTTCGCGGCGGATCAGACGGTCGGCTATGCCAAGGTGTTTGGCGGCGACAGCCGCTCGGTGAAACTGGCAAGCCCCGAACCGATCAGGGTGATGGTGAACCGCAATGGCAGCGACAAGCTGGTGGCACGCATTGTCTATACCGGCCCGGTGCGTGCCCCGGTTCAGCCCGGTCAGCGGATCGGCGTCCTGAAAGTCTGGCGCGGGACCAACATCGCGATGGAGTCACCGCTTGTGGCGGCCGAGCCGATCGCGACAGGCTCGACGACCCGCCGCGCGATCGACGGTGCCAGCGAACTCGTCATCGGCCTTTTCCGCGCCGGCGCGGAGAAACTTTGATATGAGCATGGTTGCGAAATCGAAATCGCCGCAGCCGCGCGGGCGTTTCATCACATTCGAGGGCGGCGAGGGCTCCGGCAAGTCGACGCAGATCCAGTTGCTGGCGGATCGCCTCAACGCGGCGAAGCTGCGTACGATCACGACGCGCGAGCCGGGCGGATCGGCGGGGGCGGAGATCGTCCGGCATCTGCTGCTGTCCGGCATGGCCAAGGCATTCGGACCCGAGACGGAGTCGCTGTTGTTCGCCGCGGCCCGCGACGATCATGTCAGTCAGGTGATCGAACCGGCGCTGGCGCAGGGAACGTGGGTGCTGTGCGATCGTTTCACGGATTCGACGCGTGTCTATCAGGGCGAACTCGGGAAGGTCGATCCGAAGCTGATCAGGGCCATGGAGCGCGTCACCATCGGCGATCTCAAGCCCGACCTCACCATCATTCTGGATGTGCCGGTTGCGGTCGGCATGGAACGCGCGCTCAAGCGGCGGGGAAGTGCTGCGCCGGACCGATTTGAGGGCGAGGGCGTCAGCTTTCATGAGAAGCTGCGCGAGGCGTATCGCAAGATCGCGGAGAGCGATCCGCAGCGCTGTGCGCTGGTGGACGCCAATGCCGATCCGAAGACCGTCGCAGAGCGGGTCTGGACAGCGCTGCGCGATCATCTGTTCGCCGTTGCATCGCCACGCGAGACCTCCCAGGCATGAGCGCGAAGTCGTCCGGACCAGACATTGCCATTCGTGCACCGCGCGAAACCACCGCGCTGTTCGGTCATCACGATGCCGAACAGACGTTGCTGACGGCCTATCGTAGCGGCCGCATTCCTCATGCGTGGCTGATCGGCGGCGCGCAGGGGATCGGCAAGGCAACGCTGGCCTATCGCATGGCGCGGTTCGTGCTGGCTCATCCCGATCCGGCGGCCCAAGCGGTGCAGGGGGCCGACAGTCTCCACGTCGATCAGGATCATCCGGTTGCGCGGCAGGTCGCGAACGGAAGCCACGGCGGGCTTCTGACACTGGAGCGGACAGCCAACGAAAAGGGAGCGATGCGCACCGTCATCACCGTCGACGAGTCGCGCGAGACCGTCGGCTTCTTCGGCTCGACCGCCGCGTCAGTCGGCGGGTGGCGAGTCTGCGTGGTCGATACGGTCGATGAACTCAACAGGAACGCCTCGAATGCCCTGCTCAAAATTCTGGAGGAGCCGCCGGCGCGCTCGCTGTTCCTGCTGATCAGCCACGCGCCGGCGCGTGTGCTGGCCACAATCCAGTCACGCTGCCGCAAACTGCCGTTGCGGCCGCTCGATACCGACAGTGTGATTCAGGCGGCTGCGGAGGCGACTGACCTGAACCGCCGCGATCCGGCATTGGTGGCAGCCGCGGAGGCCTCCGAGGGGAGCGTGGCGCATGCGCTGACGCTGATGGGCGGACAGTCGCTCGGCCTCCAGCAGCGCACGCTGGACCTTCTCAACCGGTTGCCGCAGCTCGATCAGCGGGCGCTGCATGCTCTCGGAGATGCGCTGCCGCTCAACGACCGTGCAGGGCTGCGCGCCTTTGCCGACACCGTCGACCGCTGGCTGACGGGACACCTGCATGGGCCGGATGTCGGCGCAAACCTGCCGCGCCTTGCACGGCTTGCCGAGGTATGGGAAAAGATCAATAACGCCGCGCGCGATACGGAAGACTTCAATCTTGAACGGAAGCCGCTGGTTTTCTCAGTGTTCGGCTTACTCGCAGAAGCCACCGCAGCTCGCTAGCCGGACAGCCCGAGCGGTCTTGCACCATCACATCACGAATGCCCGCGCAGACGTCGGCGCGTTTTGAATTTCAAGGAAGCGTTATGGCCAAAGCCAGGAAGACCGTCGCAAAGAAGAAGGCAGCCAGGAAGCAGGCGAAGAAGGCTGCCAAGTCGGCGCGCAAGGCTGCCGGCAAGCGCGCGTCGGCCGCAGCGAAGAAGGGACGCAAGGCGGCCGTCAAAAAGACAGTGAAGAAGGCTGGCAAGAAAACCGCAAAGAAACCAGCCAAGAAAGCCGTCAAGAAAGCCGCGCCCAGGCGCGCGGACAAGAAGGCTGTTACGAAGAAGAACGGCGCCAAAAAGAGAGGCGCGGAAAAGGAAGCTGCGAAGAAATCTGCTGCAAAAAAGCCAGCCGCGAAGGTCATCGTTACGAACACACCCCAGGCCGCGAAGCCTCTGACACCGAAAGCGCCGCCGAAGCCGGCCAAGGTCAAGACCGCCGCCGGGCCACAGAATGTTTCGCCCGCGCGTGCCAAGAGCTCCTTCTACATCACGACCGCCATCGCCTATCCGAACGGCGCGCCGCATATCGGCCACGCCTATGAAGCGATTGCGACTGACGCGCTGGCGCGTTTCCAGCGTCTTGATGGCAAGGACGTGTTCTTCCTGACCGGCACCGATGAGCACGGCCAGAAGATGATTCAGACGGCGCAGAAAGAGAACATGACTCCGCTGGAGCTGGCGACGCGCAACGCCGCACGCTTCAAGGAAATGGACCAGCGGCTCAATATCTCGTTCGATCGCTTCATCCGCACGTCGGAAAAGCAGCATCACGAGTCGACGCAGGAAATCTGGAAACGGATGGCGGCGAACGGCGACATCTATCTCGATAGCTACGCCGGCTGGTACTCCGTGCGCGATGAAGCATATTATGCCGAAGACGAAACCGTTGTGGGCGAGGACAATGTGCGCCGCGGCCCGCAAGGCACGCCGGTCGAGTGGGTTGAGGAGAAGAGTTACTTCTTCAAGCTGTCCGCCTATCAGGACAAGCTGCTTGCGCTTTACGAAAGCCAGCCGGATTTCATCGGCCCGGACTCGCGCAAGAACGAAGTCGTCAGTTTCGTGAAAAGCGGCCTGAAGGACCTGTCGATCTCGCGCACCACCTTCGACTGGGGCGTCAAGGTGCCCGGCGATGAAGAACATGTGATGTATGTGTGGGTCGATGCGCTGACCAACTACATCACCGGCGTCGGCTTCCCCGACGAAGGCGACAAGGATTGGCACTACTGGCCGGCGGACATCCATATCATCGGCAAGGACATCATCCGCTTTCATGCGGTGTACTGGCCCGCCTTCCTGATGTCGGCGGGCATTCCGGTCCAGAAGCGGGTGTTCGCGCACGGCTTCCTGTTCAACCGCGGCGAGAAGATGTCGAAGTCGCTCGGCAACGTGGTCGATCCGTTCAGCCTCGCGGACGCCTATGGCGTCGATCAGTTGCGCTACTTCTTCCTGCGCGAGGTGCCGTTCGGGCAGGACGGCAATTACAATCACGAAGCCATCGTGGCGCGCACCAACGCCGACCTCGCCAACGATTTCGGCAATCTCGCGCAGCGCTCGCTCTCGATGATCGCCAAGCAGTATCAGGGCGTGCTGCCGCAGCCGGGCGACTTCAGCGATAACGACAAGGCCATTCTGGCGATGGCCGATGGCCTGCTGGAGCAGGCGCGCACCGCCATGGCCACGCAGCAGATCCATCAGGCGCTGAACGCGATCTGGGCCGTGGTCGCGGAAGCCAACCGCTATTTCGCGGGTGAGGCGCCTTGGGCGCTGGCCAAGACCGACCCTGCGCGTCAGCGAACGGTGCTGTATGTCACCGCCGAAGTGGTGCGGCAGATTGCAATTTTGGCACAGCCCGCGATGCCGGAGTCCTGCGCGAAGATTCTGGACATTCTGGGCATCGCGCCGGAGGCGCGGGACTTTGCAGCGCTCGCCATCCGGATCGAGGGCGGCTCGCAACTGCCGCCGCCCGCGCCGGTCTTCCCGCGTTATGTTGAACCCAAAGACGACGCGGCGGGTTAAGCCAGATGCTGGTTGACAGTCACTGCCATCTCGACTTTCCCGATTTCGCGGACGATCTCGACGCCATCGTCAAGCGCGCTGAGACGGCAGGCGTTGGCCGCATCGTCACGATCTCAACCCGGGTGCGGAAGCTCGGCACTTTGCTGGCGATCACGGACCGTTTTCCGAATGTCTATTGCTCGGTCGGCACCCATCCGCATAACGCCGACGAGGAAGACGGCATCACGTCAGACGAACTGATCGCGCTCACAAAGCATGCGAAGGTGGTGGCGCTGGGCGAGGCGGGGCTCGACAATCATTACACCGACGGTTCGCCTGCGGCGCAGGAGCGGGGCTTTCGCGCGCACATCGCGGCGGCGCGCGCGACAGGCCTGCCGCTGGTGATCCATACCCGTGAAGCGGATGCGCGCTGCGGCGAAATCCTCGAGGAGGAAATCGCCAAGGGACCTTTCAAGGCGGTGCTGCATTGCTACACCGGGGGGCGGGACCTCGCGATGAAGGCCATCGGACTCGGCCTGTCGATTTCCTTTACAGGCATCCTGACCTTCAAGAACTCGCAGGCCATCCGTGACATTGCGGCAGAACTGCCTGCGGACCGCATCATGGTGGAGACCGACGCGCCGTATCTGGCGCCGGGAAAATATCGCGGCAAGCGTAATGAGCCGTCCTTTGTCACGGAGACGGCCCGCGTGCTGGCGGAAACGCGCGGTGTGTCCGTCGACGAGCTCGCGCGTCAGACCACCGAAAACTTTTTTCGCCTGTTCGACAAAGTGCCGCGCCCGGACGCGAAAGCCGCATGACGGTGACGCTGACAATCCTCGGCTCCGGCTCATCCGCCGGCGTGCCGCGTCCGGCGCTTGGCTGGGGCGCCTGCGACCCCAATAATCCAAAGAACCGCCGCCGCCGGTGCTCGCTGCTGGCCGAGAAGGCCGGTCCGAATGGCATTACGCGGGTCTTGATCGACACATCGCCGGACCTGCGCGAGCAACTGATCGACGCCAATGTTGATCATCTCGATGCGACGTTCCTGACCCACGAGCATGCCGACCAGACCCACGGCATCGACGATCTGCGCTCCGTCGTTCTGCATCAGCGCAGACGGATTCCGGTCTATCTCAACAAGTCGACGGGCAAGGACATCCTTACGCGTTTCGCTTACTGCTTCGAGCAGGCGCCCGGCAGCGACTATCCGGCGATCCTCGAGAAGCGCTCGATCGAAGCGGGCGAAACGCAAACCATCGAGGGGAAGGGCGGTGCCCTCGCCCTGACCGCGTTTATTCTCCAGCATGGCAATATCCCTGCGCTGGGCTATCGCATCGGTAATGCCGCCTATACGCCGGACCTCAACGACATTCCGCCCGAGAGCTTTCACGCCCTCGAAGGCCTCGATCTGTGGATCGTCGACGCGCTGCGTTATGCGCCGCATCCGAGCCATTTCAGTCTCGACGATGCGCTGGCATGGGTTGCGAAGTTCAAGCCGCGCAGGGCGGTCCTGACCAACCTGCATTCCGACCTTGATTACGATGTGCTGCGGTCGAAGTTACCGCCGGGCATCGAGGCGGGTTACGACGGCATGCGGCTAGTGATCGAGGCGTAACGCCCCCCAATACAACGTGTCATTGCCGGGCTCGGGCCCGGCAATCCATCGCTTCAGAAAGATTTTCATATGGATGCGCGGGTCAAGCCCGCGCATGACGGTTGAATATATTCAGACTACGCCGAAATCGCCTTCGCCGAATTGACCTGATCGCGCAGGGCGAACTTCTGGATCTTGCCGGTCGATGTCTTGGGGATCGCGCCGAACACAACGGCCTTGGGCGACTTGAATCCCGGCAGCACGCTTTTGCAGTAGGCCAGAATTTCCGCCTCTGTCGCGCTCGCACCTTCCTTCAGTTCGACGAAGGCGCAGGGCACCTCGCCCCATTTCGGGTCCGGCTTGGCGACCACCGCCGCGAACAGCACCGCCGGATGCTTGTAGAGCACGTCCTCGACTTCGACCGACGAGATGTTCTCGCCACCGGAGATGATGATGTCCTTCGAGCGATCCTTGATGATGACGTAGCCGAATTCGTCGAGGACGCCGAGATCGCCGGTGTGAAACCAGCCGCCCTCGAAGGCTTCCCGGGTCGCCGCCTCGTTCTTCAGATAGCCCTTCATGACGATGTTGCCGCGGAACATGACCTCGCCAATGGTTTCGCCGTCGCGCGGTACTTCCTGCATCGTTTCCGGATCGAGCACCGTGACGGCCTCCTGAAGCGGATAGGGCACGCCCTGCCGGCGCTTGAGCTGTGCGCGCTGCTCGGCCGGCAGATCGTCCCAGCCCGGCTGCTCGGCGCAGACCGAGGCGGGGCCATAGACCTCGGTGAGGCCGTAAACATGCGTCAGCCTGATTCCGATGCTCTCCGCGCCCTCGAGCACGGCCACAGGCGGCGCAGCACCTGCGATCAGTCCCACGACAGGCGTTGCAGCCTTACCCTTGGGCGCGCCCGGCGCGTTGATCAGCGTGTTGTAGACGATCGGCGCGCCGCACATGTGGGTCACGCCGTGTCTGGGGATCAGCTCGAAAATCTTGGCCGGATCGACCTTGCGCAGGCAGACGTTGACACCGGCCGCGGCCGCAATGGTCCACGGGAAGCACCAGCCGTTGCAGTGAAACATCGGCAGCGTCCAGAGATAGATCGGATGTGTGCCGAGGCCGCCTGCGAGGATGTTGCTGACCGCGTTCAGATACGCGCCACGATAATGTGTGACGACGCCCTTTGGATTGCCGGTCGTGCCTGACGTGTAGCCCAGCGCGATGGCGTCCCATTCGTCCTTCGGCGTCAGCCACGCGAAGTCCGGATCGCCCGAGGCGACCGCCGCTTCATACTCGATTTCACCGATGCGCTTGCCGCCGTCGAACGCTGCGTCATCGACATCAACCACCAAAGGCTTCGGGCCTTTCATCTGGTCCAGCGCGTCGGAAATCACGCCAGCGAACTCGGGATCGACCAGAATGATTTTCGCGCCACCATGGTCAAGCTGGAATGCGATGGCTGCTGCGTCCAGGCGGATATTGAGCGCGTTCAGCACGCCACCGGCCATCGGCACGGCAAAATGCAATTCGTTCATGGCCGGAATGTTTGGCAGCATCGCCGCGACGGTATCGCCACGGCGGATGCCACGCGCCGCCAGAAACGATGCGAAGCGCTTGCAGCGCTCATAGGTCTGCGCCCAGGTAAACGAGCGGCCTTCGTAGACCGCGCTGGTGTGGTTCGGGTAGACGCTGGCGCTGCGGACAAGGAAGCTCAGTGGCGACAGGGGCACATAGTTGGCCGCGTTCTTGTCGAGGCCCACGTTGTATTGGCCCTGGCTGGTCATCGCAAACTCCCGGATATCTGACGGCTTTTCACTGGTTCTACAGTCCCGACTCGTCAGGTCAAATTGTAGCGGCGTGTGAATATCGAGACGGGCGACAAGCGTCCTGATTGTCGTCGGGACATGCAGAATAAGTTAGAGCAGGATTTTCAGATAAAACCTGATATGGCTCAATCCAGGCATCGGAATTTCCGAGGATCATATTGTTTCTACTATACTAAATAATATTCCATAATATACCTTATGCGAATAACATCCGTATTCGCAGCAAGCGCCAGAAGGACACCCCGTGCGGCTTGCAACCGGGCCTGCCTGACCAACCACGCCCTTCCGCGCCGCGCTGGCGCCCCATGTCACGCTTGACCCAAACAACTACGTTTTTGGTGCATCCTTGGAGGTTCGTAACAATGAATTGGGACGTCGCCTTCGTGCTGGCCATGAGAATGAACCGGCGTGCGCTTGACGGGCGGCGTTTCGCCTCCAAAGTTCCGGCGATACTCTCCAGCAAAACGTGGCGGGGAATGGGATGATTTGTCGTTCCGCCGCACCGCCCCGGATGATGTCTCCATGCGCTTCCCACCCATCGCGAAATCCAGCCCTCGCAGGCCGCGCGCCTACGGTCATGACAACCGCCGCTGGACGGTTGGCTTGATCGTGCTGATCGGCTCGCTCTGCGTTTACGCGGCGGAGCGCTGGTTCAAGAGCTCCGAAGCTCCGGTGATCGGCCCGGCCTTCGTGGCCGATGGCGATACCCTGACCATTAACGGGACACGGATCCGTCTGATCGACATCGACGCGCCAGAACTCGACCAGATGTGCCACGACGCGCAGGACCGCGAGTGGCCATGCGGTCGGCAGGCGTCGGCTCGATTGCGCAGCCGTCTGCGCGGACACGATCTGAGATGCCAGCCGAAGTCGGTCGACAAGTACGGCCGGATACTCGCCACCTGCGCCCTTCCCGACGGCACCGACGTCAACGCCTGGATGGTTCAGGAAGGATTGGCGGTGACGTCGGGCTTCGCGAATGTCTACGACGCGCAGCAGGACGAGGCGAAGTCAGCGAGGCGCGGACTGTGGGCCGGATCATTCACGCCGCCGCGCGAGTGGCGGCATCAGCATCCCCGCACGGACAATCGAAAAGACTGATGTTGCCGATCAACCGGCCTTTGCCAGACACGGCTGTGCGCGTAGATGCCGTTCGGTCGACGCCGGATATTTGCGGAGCATGGCGGCTGGCCTGATCGGACGCGGGACGAAACTCCCGCCGCAGTTCGGACAGGCTCCGCCAAACATCGTATCGGCGCAGGCCGCGCAGAACGTGCACTCGAAGGTGCAGATCACGGCCTCTGCGCTGTCCGGCGGGAGGTCCTTGTCGCAACACTCGCAATTCGGCTTGAGCTTCATCATCTCGCTTCTCCCTTGCGCTGTACGCCAAGCGTATGCGGCTGACCGGCGACGTGCAAGCCAGCCAAGCCGAAACTTGCGCCCCGGCAGCTTTTGATTTTACCTGCGTGCAGAAAACGAGGAAATGCCGATGTCAAAGGCCGCAACAATCGCGGAATCTCGCTCTGCGGAATCTGAAGTTCTTTATACGGTCGACGGCAACATCGCGACCATCACGCTGAACCGACCGGAGCGGTTGAACACCATCTCCCGCCCGATGCTGGCGCAACTCGGTGAGTTGCTTCTGCAGGCGGACAGCGATCCCGCGGTGCGCGTCGTCATTCTCACGGCAACCGGACGCGCCTTCTGCGCAGGCCTCGATGTCGGGAGCGCAGCCGGCGGCTCGGGGATCGGATCGCAGAGCGACGCCGACGGCGCACGCACCACACTCGACCTGAAGACCGCGCCGCCAACAATCCTGTTCAACATGGAGAAGCCGACGATCTGCGCGCTCAACGGCGCGGCCGCCGGTTACGGCATGGACACCGCGCTCGGCTGCGATATCCGCATCATGGCGGACAGCGCGAAGTTCGCCGCGGCGTTCGTGAAGCGCGGCATCGTCCCGGAATCCGGCGGCACCTGGTTTCTGCCGCGCATGCTCGGCTGGGCGAAGGCCGCCGAGATCATCTTCACGGGACGAACCCTGTCGGCGAAGGAAAGCCTCGAGATGGGTCTGACCAATCATGTCGTGCCCGATGCCGAACTGATGCCCCGCGCCCGCGCGCTGGCCGCGGAGATCGCCGCCAATGCACCGCTGGCGGTCCAGTCAGCCAAGCGCATGATGCGCGTCGGATTGTCCGAGAATTTCAACGATCATGTGCATCACGTTTTCTTGCAACTGCTTCCGCTGATGCGGACGCAAGACTTCCGTGAAGGCCTTACATCGTTCCTGGAAAAGCGGCCCGCGGACTTCAAGGGGCGCTGACGTCAAACCGCGCCAAGCCGCTGATCTCTGTTCCGGAGCCAGCGGATCGCAGGCAGCGTCAATAACACCATGATGGCCTTGCCGACGATCTGGCCGACGAGGAATTGCAGGCTGCCGAAGGCGAGCCAGAGAAACAGCAGCGAGTCCGCGATCAATCCCACCAGGCTGCTCGCCGCGACAGCCAGCACCAGTCCGCGCTTCTGCAAAGGCGTATAGACGGCGAAGTCGGCGAGTTCCGACAATAGAAATGCGATTGCCGATGCAGCCACCAGCGGCGCAGGCGCCAGCGCGGCTGAAAGTGCCGTCCCCGCTGCGATCGCAGCAAGGCCATATGTCACACCCAGCCGCCTCTGCACGAGATCGCGAAGCACCAGGGCAAGTCCGGCCATCAGGACACCGCTCGGTGCCATCAGCCCCGGCGCGACGGGGATCAGGCATGGCCCCTCCGGCGGGCACACCGTGCCAACATGCTGGATCAGCCAGTTCGCGACCGGGATACAGGCCATGTAGGCGGCGAGGAACAGGAAACCTTCTGTGCGAAGGCGGCTACCCGTCATCGCGCTTCGATCCTGGCTTTTGCGGCGTAGGCCGCCCAGCCCCTGGCGCGCAGGCTGCAGGCGGGACATTCGCCACATCCGTAGCCCCAATCGTGACGCGCGCCACGCTCGCCGAGATAGCAGGTGTGGGAGTGCTCGACGATGAGGTCGACGAGTTCCCTGCCCCCGAGCGTTTCCGCAAGCGCCCACGTTTCGGACTTGTCGAGCCACATCAGCGGCGTGTGCAGTTCAAACGGCCGCGCCATGCCGAGATTGAGCGCGGCGTTGAGCGCCTTGATGGTGTCGTCGCGGCAATCGGGATACCCGGAGAAATCGGTCTCGCACATGCCGCCAACGATGTGCGTGATGCCGCGCCGGTAAGCCAGCGCCGCGGCGAAGGTCAGAAACACCAGATTGCGGCCCGGGACGAATGTATTGGGCAGGCCATCGTCGTTCATTTCGATTGCGGTCTGGCGGGTCAGCGCGGTTTCCGAAATATCGCCGAGGGTCGGAATGTCCAATGTGTGGTTTTCGCCCAGTCTCGCCGCCCATTCCGGCCGCAGCGCTGTCATTCCCTCGATCAGCTTCGCCCGGCTATCGAGTTCGATGGCATGGCGCTGGCCGTAGGAAAATCCGATGGTCTCGACGCGCTCGAAACGCGCCAGCGCCCATGCCAGACAGGTCGCGGAATCCTGTCCGCCGGAGAAAAGCACCAAAGCTGCGTTGTTCGGACCCAATTCTGTCATGGGACTGCACTTAGCACCCGAATAACACGCCGCCAATTGTCTGAGGGCCGACGTTCCGGCATAGAAGACCCGATCTGTTCAACTTGCGGTGCGCCATGCTCTCCTCTGCCGGAATCCTGAAACTTATCGACATTATGGCCGCGCTGCGCACGCCCGAAACAGGATGCCCGTGGGATTTGGAACAGACCTTTGCGACCATCGCGCCCTACACGATTGAGGAAGCCTATGAGGTTGCCGACGCCATTGCGCGCTACGATCTCGATGACCTGAAGGAGGAACTGGGCGACCTGCTGTTGCAGGTGGTGTTTCACGCACGCATGGCGGAGGAGCAAGGCGCATTCGCATTCGACGACGTCGCCGAGGCAATCAATACCAAGATGATCCGTCGTCACCCGCATGTGTTCGGTGAGCGGGCCGGACGCATGACGCCAGACGAGGTCAAAGGGCTATGGGGCCGGATCAAGGCGGAGGAAAAAGCAGAACGCGCCGCCCGCCGCGGCGAGCCGGTGAAAGTAAATCCCGGATTGCTCGACAGCGTGAAGAAGAGTCAGCCGGCGCTTGCGCGGGCGATGGACCTGCAACGCACCGCATCGACCGTCGGCTTCGACTGGAACGATCCGCGCGCGGTCCTGGCGAAAATCCGCGAGGAAGCCGACGAGATCGAGGCTGCACTGGACAGCGGCGATGATGCTCACATTGCGGAGGAAACCGGCGATCTGTTGTTCGCGGTGGTGAATTTGGCGCGCCATGCCAAGACCGATCCCGAAATGGCTCTGCGCGCCACCAATGCGAAGTTTGAGCGGCGCTTTGCCTATATCGAACGCACCCTCGCCGCACGCGGCTCATCGCTTGAGCAAGCGACGCTCGCCGAGATGGACGCGCTCTGGAATGAGGCGAAGACAGACTAAATAACTTCGCTGCGGGTGATCCTCATGGTGAGGAGGCGCTTTTGCGCCGTCTTGAACCATGAGGGCAATTCATCCCTCATCCTTCGATACGGCCATGAGGCCGCTCCTCAGGATGAGGGTTCACGGCTTCGACCGTTGTGGTCACACGGCCGTCTGGCTGATAAACTTTGTACTGAAGTACGCTTCCATCGAAAGCGTCACTGCACGCTCGGGACTGCGCCGAATTTCGCAATTGTGATATCACGCTTTGAGATATCGACACGAACGGTCATGGCAAACCGACCATTCTCCAGATGTTTGTCGAGGACCTCGGCGTTGCGGTGCAGCCAGCTAATGCCCGCGCCGTCGGACGGGTCGATGGTCAAATCCAGCGTAACACGCGTCGCGGCGAGCCGATCCTCGATGGCAGCGAGCAGCGCGTCGAGACCCTCGCCCGTCTCCGCCGAAACCGGAAAACACGGCCGTTCCGGCGGCCTGCGCGCGGCGATGTTCATCAGGTTCGCGCGGCCGTCTTCATCGAAGCGGTCGATCTTGTTCCAGACTTCCAGAATGCGCTGTCCGCCGTCCGGGTCGATGCCGAGCTGCCGCAGCACACCTTCGACATCGTGCTGCTGGGCTTCGGCATCCTCATGCGAGATATCGCGGACATGCAGAATGACATCGGCTTCGATCACCTCTTCCAGCGTTGCGCGGAACGCGGCCACCAGCATGGTGGGCAAGTCCGAGATGAAGCCGACGGTATCCGACAACATCGCCTTGCCGCCGTGCGGCAGTGTCAGCGCCCGCAATGTGGGATCGAGCGTTGCGAACAGCATGTCGGCGGCCTGCACATCGGCGCGCGTCAGGCGATTGAACAGCGTTGACTTCCCCGCGTTGGTATAGCCGACGAGCGCAACCACACGATACGGCACCCGTTGACGCCCGGCGCGATGCAGCCGGCGCGTGGCCTGTACTTTCTTCAGTTCGGACTCGATTTTCGAGATGCGCTCGCTGATCATACGCCGGTCGGCTTCGATCTGGGTTTCGCCGGGGCCGCCCATGAAGCCGAAGCCACCGCGCTGGCGCTCGAGATGGGTCCATGACCGGACCAGACGGCTGCGCTGGTAATTCAGATGTGCGAGTTCGACCTGCAGCGTGCCTTCGCGGGTCTTGGCGCGGCGGCCGAAGATTTCCAGAATCAGGCCGGTGCGGTCCAGCACCTTCGCCTTCCATTCCTTTTCCAGATTGCGCTGTTGAACAGGCGACAGCGCACAGTCCATCACCACCAGATCGACGTCATTGGCCTTGATCAGGCCGAGTACCTCCTCAACCTTGCCCTTGCCGAGATAGGTTGCCGGACGAATGTCGTTCAATGGCGCGATCACGGCCTCCGCGACGGTCAGGTCGATGGCGCGCGCGAGACCGGCGGCTTCCTCAAGCCGCGCCTCCGGATTGCGTACTCCATGGGACATCGACGACGCGTCGGGATCGCCCCGCCGCGCTCGCTTGTAGGGACCGATGACCAGCACCCGTCCCGTATCGCCCCTCGCCGACTGTGGACGGTCGGCGCCCCCGCTAAAGTCTCGGGGTTCCAAATTATTTAGGTCTCAAGCCGAATCCTCGCCGCCCTCGAACAACTGGATCGGAGCGCCCGGCATGATCGTCGAGATCGCATGCTTGTAGACAAGCTGCGAGTGACCATCGCGCCGAAGCAACAGGCAGAAATTGTCGAACCAGGTGACAATCCCCTGCAGCTTTACTCCATTGACCAGAAAGATCGTCAGTGGCGTTTTGGTTTTGCGAACGTGATTGAGAAACGTGTCTTGTAGGTTTTGTGCGCGGTCTGCCGCCATTTTCTTATCCCGCATTCTTGTTTTTGGGCCAGCCTGCCCTCTTCGGAGCGTGGTCTGGCTGCCGGCGTCCCTGAGATCCCCCTCCGGGTGCTGCAAAGACGATTAAAGGGCACGTCCGGTTGTTAGGCAAGACCACGGTAACCCGTTAAGCGGCCAAACGACGGAAAAACTTACGAAAATGCTGAAAACCGGTGGAATTCTTCCCGTAATCGCAAGGCAATAGGACCAGGTTTGCCATTTCCGATGTCGCGGCCATCCACCCGGACCACGGGCATCACGATCTGGCTGGATGCGGTGACAAACGCCTCGGCGGCCTCATAGGCTTCCGCCGGCGTGAAGGGCCGCTCCTCGAACTTGATCTGCAGCGAGGCAAGAACTTCCGTCAGCACCGCGCGCGTGATGCCGGCGAGAATGCCGCTCTCCGCCGATCGCGTCACGACCCTGCCGTCCTTGGTGACAATCCAGGCGTTGCTTGATGAACCCTCGGTGACATGGCCATCGTGATCGACGAACCATGCCTCGTAGGCGTTGTTCTCGCGCGCCTGCTGTTTCGCCAGCACGTTCGGCAACAACGACACGGACTTGATGTCGACGCGCGGCCAGCGGTTCTCGGGAATGGTGATAACGCCGATCCCCTTCGACGCCGTATCCTGGTTCTTCTGAAAATTCAGGCCGCGCGCGGTCACCACCAGTGCAGGCTTCACCGGATTGACCGGGAAGGCATGATCGCGACGCGCGACACCGCGCGTGACCTGCAGATAGACGATCCCGTAATTGACGCGGTTTCGCCGAACGGTTTCGTGAATCACGATCTCCAGCGACGCCAGCGGCATCGGCATGTCGATTCGCAATTCGCGCAAGGAACGCTGCAGCCGCGCCAGATGACGCGGCATATCAACAACCTTGCCATTTCTGATCTCGCAAACTTCGTAAACGCCGTCGGAGAACTGATAACCGCGGTCCTCGATATTGACGGTGGCGTCCCGCATGTCGCGGTACTGGCCGTTCACATAGGCGATGCGGGACATGAAGTTATCCGACCCCCAACGCCTTGAGCTTGCGATGCAGTGCCGAGCGCTCCATGCCGACGAATTCGGCGGTGCGCGAGATATTGCCGGAGAAGCGGCTGATCTGCGCGATCAGATAATCGCGCTCGAACACCTCGCGCGCCTCGCGCAGCGGCAGGCCCATGATGTGCTCGCCATTATTGCCCGTAGGCATCGCGGGGATCATCGAGCCGACATCCTGCGGCAGCATGTCCGCCGTAATCGCCGCGTCGGCATCGCCGCCTGCCAGAATCATCACGCGCTCGACGTTGTTGCGCAGTTGCCGCACATTGCCCGGCCAGACGTGGGATTGCAGAACCGCCATGGCGTCTTCTCCGATCCGGCGTTTCGGCAAGCCCGTCGCGGACGAAATCTGATCCATGAAGTATTCAACCAGATCGGGAATATCCTCACGGCGCTCGGACAAGGGAGGAACGCGGATCGGCACCACGGACAGGCGATGGTAGAGATCCTCACGGAACTTGCCTTCGGCGATCTCCGCTTCGAGATTGCGCGCCGTCGAGGACACGATACGCACATCGACACTGACCTTGGTGGTGCCGCCCGCCCGCTGGAAGGTCTGATCCACCAGAACGCGCAGAATGCGGTTCTGGGTCTCGCGCGGCATGTCCGCGATCTCGTCGATAAACAGCGTTCCGCCGTGAGCTTCTTCCAGCGCGCCCGGTTTCCGGCCGGTCTCGCCGTCGGACAATTCGACGCCGAACAGTTCGACTTCCATCCGTTCCGGCGTGATCGCCGCGGCATTGATGACCACAAAAGGGCCATCCGCGCGGCTGGACATCGCATGGAGCGTGCGCGCCACAAGTTCCTTGCCGCCTCCTGAAGGGCCGACGATCATGATGCGGCTGTTGGCCTTGGCGGCGCGATCAATGGTCTGGCGCAACTGGTTCATGCAGGGCGACTTGCCGACCAGCGTGGCGGATGACGGTGCATGCTGTTTGAGTTCGCGCACCTCGCGTTTCAGCCGCGAGGTTTCCAGAGCGCGGTTCGCTACAAGGATAAGCCGGTCCGCCTTGAAAGGCTTCTCGATGAAATCATAGGCGCCGCGCTTGATCGCGGCGACCGCCGTTTCGATATTGCCGTGCCCCGAAATCATGACGATCGGCACCTCGGGATGTTCGAGCTTGATCTGCTCCAGCAGTTGCAGCCCGTCCAGCTTGCTGCCCTGAAGCCAGATGTCGAGGAAGATCAGATTTGGGCGGCGGCCCGCAATCTCTGCCAGCGCGCTGTCACTGTCGCGCGCGGTGCGTGTCTTGAATCCCTCATCCTCGAGAATACCTGCAACGAGGTCCCGAATATCGGCTTCGTCATCGACGATCAGAATATCGTTGGCCATGAATCACGCCCGTTCTGTCAACTGCCGGTTACGGCTTCTGTTTTTGTTTCACTGGCTTCTTCGGTGCCGGCATCGTTCGCCTTGCCGAAGACAGAGAAGCGCATTCTCACCCATGCTCCGCGCGCACCGGGGCGAAGGGCAGATGCGTCGTTCAGTTCGATACGTCCGCCGTGATCTTCGAGAACACGGCCGACAATGGCGAGTCCGAGGCCCGTGCCCCTCTCGCGCGTGGTGACATACGGCTCAAGCAGCCGCGCGCGGCTTTCTTTCGGCAGGCCGATTCCGTTGTCCACAATATCAATCAGGATATCGTCGTTCTCGCGCATCGCGACAACATCAATGTGTCCGCGCTCGATCTCGCCGGCAGGAACCGCGGTGATGGCCTCCGTTGCGTTCTTGATGATGTTCGTCAGCCCCTGCGAAATCAACCGCCGGTCGAACTTCGCATGCATCGGCTCCTGCTTGATGTCGACGTTGATGTCGATATCGGGATAACCGACACGCATCAGGAACACTGTCTGACGAACGGTGTCAGCGACGTCCTCACCCTCGATCACAGGCTTGGGCATGCGCGCGAACTTGGAGAATTCGTCAACCATCCGGCGGATGTCGTCGACCTGGCGGATGATCGTATCCGTGCACTGATCGAACACCGGACGGTCTTCTGTGATGACCTTGCCGAACTTGCGGCGGATACGTTCGGCGGACAATTGAATCGGCGTCAGCGGATTCTTGATCTCGTGCGCAATACGGCGCGCCACATCCGCCCATGCCGAGGTCCGTTGCGCTGTTACAAGTTCGGTGATGTCGTCCAGCGTGATGATGTAGCTTTCGTTGGACTGGCCGGTCTGTTCGGAACTGACCCGCACCGAAAGCTGGCGCTCGACGCTGTCGCGGCTGATCTCGATCTGACCCTGCAACAGCCGCTGCGCGCTGCCGCGCGCCGTCGCCATCAGTTCATTGAGTTCTGGAACAATCTCGGCCAGCGGCTTGCCCATCACCTCGGATTCCGAATGGCCGATCAGCTTTTCCGCCGAACGGTTGAGAACCGCGATCTTGCCCTCGCCGTCCACGCCGATAATGCCGGCGCTGGCCGACGAGAGCACCGCTTCGATGAATCGCCGGCGGCTGTCGATCAATCCGCTGGCATTGACCAGATCGTCGCGCTGGGTCCGCAACTCCTGCGTCATCTTGTTGAACGTCTCGCCGAGGCTGGCGAGGTCGCCTTCGGATTTATTGACCGGTACCTGAACGTGAAGATCGCCGGTGGAGACCAGATTGGCCGCGCTCATGAGCCGGCGGATCGGAGCCACCAGCCAGTTTGCGAAGTTGAGGCCAATCAGCACCGACGACATCAACACTGTCAGCGCAATGACCGTGAACATCAGGGCGAAGGCGACCTGGATTCCGAGACGACGCGATTCAAGCTCGGCATATTCCTTCACGCTGGCCTGCGTCTGCTGCAACTGCGCGACGACGCGCGGATCGAGCAGGCGTGCGACGTAGAGAAAACTATCCTGGAACGCGCGCAGACGAATAACGGCTGCGACGTAATTCTGCTCGATGAACACGCCGATCTGCGGTTCGTCTTCCGCGACATTCTTGAGAAAATCCGGCGCGGGTGTCTGGAAGTCCTGGCGAATTCCCGTCGCCGCGGTTTCAAGGATACGGCGATCCTTGTCGATGATCATGGCGCCGGGAAGATTTCGCGACGTCGCGCTTGAGGTCAGCAGATTGCGAAATGTCTGGCGGTCCTGATCGTAGAGCGGCCGCGCCCGCGCAATGTCGTTCGCCATCCCGATGATGTCGCCGCGAATGAGCTGCGCATGTTCGTAGACATAGGCGTTGGCGACGATCAGCGAGTTCTCGATCACCGCGCGGGTGCGCACCGAGAACAGACGATCGAGGCCGCGATCCAGCGTGACGTTGGCGACGATCGACACCAGCACCGCCGGCAATACCGCGATCACCGAAAACAGGCTGACGATCTGGACGTGGAGCCGTGCTGCGGCCCGCCCCCGGCGGCGCGCCTGAATCACCTGCCAGAGCTCACGGGCGATAATCGCCAGCAGCACCAGGATCGTCGCGCCATTGATCAGAAGGAAAGTGACCACGACCTGGTGGGTGGGCGCGATCGGGGTCAACCCGGTCAGCACCACAAAGGTCAGAAAAGCCGAAAACAGCGCGAGAGCGACGGCGAACGGAGCCAACAGCCGATGCCAGGGCCTGCTGGCCGGCTCGGCGATGGACGGTTCAAGCGACTGGGCCGACGCCTCTGCTGCGCTCATGCGGGGATCGTGTCAGGCCAATTGTGTGCGGGACAGCGGCGATGGCCGCATCCAGTGATGCATTCATATCACAATGTTGCCCAATTGCGACAATTCCTTGGCGCAGCGGACGGCAAAGCCACACCTTCCACGGATTCTCTACCGGAAAGGGCGTCGGCACTGCTGCGGCGCCAAGTCCCACATTCGGTGGCGCTGCACGGATGCGGAACCCGGGCCTAGCTGCCGCTGCGGTAGACCTGGATATCGAGGTCCCGGATCTTCTTGCGCAAGGTGTTCCTGTTCAAGCCAAGGAGGTCCGCCGCCCTGATCTGGTTGCCGCGATTGGCCGCCAGCGCCGCGGTGAGGAGCGGGATTTCGATCTCCTTGAGGATGCGATGGTAAAGGCCTGGCGGCGGCAAGCCGTTCGGAAACCCGGCGAAGTGGGAGGCAAGATACATCTCCACTGCGCCACCGAGGTTGTCGACGCTCTGCGGCATGCTGCCGCCGGATACGACGGCAGGCGGCGCCAGTTCGCCCTCGATCACCGAGCCGGTGATGACGTCCTGCGGATAAAGCGCGGCCAGACGGCGCGCGAGGTTTTCAAGCTCGCGGACATTGCCGGGCCAGCGATGCTGCTTGAGCCGTTCGAGCGCCTGTGCGTCGAGCTTCTTGGGTGGCAGGCCGTCCTTCTCCGCCAGAGCGAAGAAATGCCGGATCAGATCGGGCAGGTCCTCGATGCGTTCGCGCAGCGGCGGCAGGCGCAGCGGCACCACGTTGAGGCGGAAGAACAGGTCCTCGCGGAAGAGGCCCTGCTGGATCAGGATGCGCAGGTCCTTGTTGCTGGCCGCGACGATCCGCACATCCGTCTTGATCGGGGTGCGGCCGCCGACGGTGGTGTACTCACCCTGCTGCAAGACGCGCAGAAGACGGGTCTGTGCCTCCATCGGCATGTCGCCGATTTCGTCGAGGAACAGCGTGCCGCCTTCGGCCTGCTCGAAGCGCCCGGTCGCGCGGGCATTCGCGCCGGTAAACGCGCCTCGTTCATGGCCGAACAGTTCGGATTCGATCAGGTCGCGGGGAATCGCAGCCATGTTGACGGCGACGAACGGACCGTTGCGCCGCTTGCCATAATCATGCAGCGCACGCGCGACCAGTTCCTTGCCGGTCCCGGACTCGCCGGAAATCATCACCGTCAGATCGGTCTGCATCAGCCGCGCAAGCACGCGGTAGATTTCCTGCATCGCCGGCGAGCGGCCGACCAGCGGAATGGAATCGAACTCACCGTCGTCCTTGGACGCGGCTGGCCGCTCCTTCGGCTCCGACAACGCCCGCCCGACGATGGCGATCAGTTCCTTGAGGTCGAACGGCTTGGGCAAATACTCGTAAGCGCCCCGCTCCGACGCCCGAATGGCCGTCATGAACGTGTTCTGCGCGCTCATGACGATGACCGGGAGATTGGGCCGCATCTTCTTGATCCGCGGCAGCAGATCGAAGGCGTTTTCGTCCGGCATGACAACGTCGGTGATGACCAGATCGCCCTCGCCCTGGCTGACCCAGCGCCACAGCGTGGCGGCGTTTCCGGTCAGACGCACCTCGTAACCGGCGCGTGACAGAGCCTGATTGAGTACGGTGCGGATGGCTGTGTCGTCGTCAGCGACAAGTATACTACCTGCGGGCATTGTTATTCCTCATCTGCAGTCTGTGAGGCAGGCGACGGCGTTCCCGGGCGCGCGTCTCCGTTGCTGTGGTTCTGGGCTGGATTGAACATCGGCAACAGCACGCGGAAGGTCGTCTTCCGCGGCTGCGATTCACATTCGATAATGCCGCCGTGATCGTTGACGATCTTGGCGACAAGCGCGAGGCCAAGGCCGCTTCCCGTCGGTTTCGTCGTCACAAACGGATCGAACAGATTCGGCAGAAGATCGTCCGGAACACCCGGACCGTTATCCTTCACGCAAAACTCGAGCGGCAGCGACACCCGCGATTTCTTTCCCGGAATGGAAAGCCGCACACCGGGGCGGAACGCCGTGGTGAGATGAATCTCCGCGTCAGTGCCAAGATCAGCCACGGCCTCGGCGGCATTTTTCACCAGATTGAGGAACACCTGAATCAGTTGATCCTGATTGGCGAGGACCGGCGGCAGCGAGGGATCGTATTCCTCGATGAACTTGACGTTGCGTGCGAAGCCGGACTGCGCAAGCCGCTTCACATGATCGAACACCGAATGGATATTGACCGGCCCGCGCGCCACGGGCCGCTCGTCACCGAATACTTCCATGCGATCGACAAGAGTGACGATCCGGTCGGCTTCATCGCAAATGAGCCGGGTCAGTGTGCGATCTTCCGGAGAAGCAGCCTGTTCAAGCAACTGTGCTGCGCCGCGAATGCCCGACAGCGGATTCTTGATCTCATGCGCCAGCATGGCGGCCAGCGCTGTCACCGAGCGCGCGGCACTGCGATGTGTCAACTGCCGGTCCATCTTGTCAGCGATGGAGCGCTCCTGAAGCATCACAACAATATGGCCCGGATGTTCACCAAGCGGCGCGACGTGAAGGTCAACTTGACGATCGCCGCCGATCCGCGGTGTTCCCAGATCGACCTTGTATTCGTTCACGGCGGAGTTGGTCCGGCGCACCTGGTCAATCAACGCAAGCAGCGGACTGCCGAACGGCACAAGTTCGCGTAGCATTTGCCGCCGCAGATGCGGGATGGATGTCTCGAAGAAGGATTCGGCGGCGATGTTCGCATCGAGAATCTTGCCGTCCGGCGCAATCAGCATCACCGGGTTGGGCAGCGCGTTCATCATCGCGTCGCTGTTGGCGAGCTGCGGTGTGCGCTTTTCGGCGGCGTTGCTCATGCGGCGGCGCTCCAGGAAAATTCACCGAAGGCGTCATGCAACGAGCGGCGTACATGGGCTGGTTCGGTCGCGGTCAGAATAACCTGACGCCAGCGCTTGAGGGTCTCGGCGGATGCAGCGCTTTCCCTGGCTGCTACATCGAGCGCCCAGCCGAGATGCTTGCGGGCATGGCGGGTGCCGACACGCGATCCGTAATGCTCAACAACCTGATCGTAGAGATTGCAGACATGATCGAGCTGCGTGCTGAGTTGCGGCACCTGCTCCTCGTCGCCGCCGGCAAGACGACGCGCGATCTGTCCCGGCAACCAGGGCTGTCCCTGCGCACCGCGGCCGACCATAACCGCGTCCGCACCCGATTCCTCGAGCGCAGTTACAGCCTGCTCGAACGAGGTGATGTCGCCATTGACCACCACAGGCACTGTCACCGCATCCTTGACAGGACGAACGGCAGTCCAGCTCGCGCTTCCCTTGTAAAATTGGCGGCGCGTGCGGCCGTGAACGGTGATCATTTTCACGCCCGCCTCTTCCGCGCGCCGCGCCAGTTCCGGCGCGTTGAGAGAATCGTGATCCCAGCCGAGACGCATCTTCAGCGTTACCGGCACGCTGACAGCCGAAACCGTTGCATCAATCAACCTCAGGGCGTGATCGAGATCGCGCATCAGCGCGGAGCCGGACTGACCGCCCGTCACATGACGCGCCGGGCACCCCATGTTGATGTCGATAATGTCGGCCCCGCCGCCTTCGGCAATCCGCGCGCCCTCGGCCATCCAGTGGGTCTCGCAGCCAGCAAGCTGAACCACATGCGGGCCGATACCAGTGGCCTCACAGCGCAGCACGGACATCGGGCGGCCACGGGCCAGATCATCGCTGGCCGTCATTTCGGAAACAACGAGACCGGCTCCAAGCTCGGCGGCAATACGCCGGAACGGTGCGTCGGTAATGCCGGACATCGGCGCGAGCAGCACGCGATTGGCGATTTCGATATCGCCAATCGTCATTGTGTCTTGGCGGGCCGGAGGCTTAATCACCTTTGTTTCGCTTTCTGACAGTCTCCGCGTCGTTGCGGAGAGCGCATAGCTCAATTTCTAAGCACCAAGGAACCATGCCTACAGTTTAGCCAATTGTCCACGGCTTGCAAGTGCGGCGCAACAATTCTTCCAAATTCTTCACAGGGTTGCGGAATTGTGCTGTTCCCGGCCCGAATGTGGTAAGGGCAGCACCCAAACCGCCAATATCGTAGCCAATTCACCCGTCCGGACTGTCGTTATCGCCTATGCCAACACCAAAACGGACTGCCGCCATTATCGTTGCCGCCGGGCGCGGGCTTCGCGCCGGGACCGGAGGTCCCAAGCAATACCGGTCAATCGGGGGTAAAACTGTCCTCGCGCGGGCGATGGAGCCGTTTTGCACCCATCCTGACGTGTTTGCCGTCCAGCCGGTCCGCAACCCCGACGATACCGATATTTTCGATCAGGCAGTATCACACCTGACCTATCAGACGCCGGTTAATGGCGGAGCGACCCGGCAGGCGTCTGTCCGCGCCGGACTCGAAGCGCTGGCGTCTCATGCACCGGATATCGTCCTGATCCACGATGCCGCGCGCGCCTTTGTTACGGACAAGGTGATCTCGCGTGCGATTGATTCGGCGCTGATTACCGGCGCTGCGATTCCCGTCGTGCCGGTCACCGACACCATCAAGGTGGTCGATGGATCAGGGGCGATCACCGCGACGCCGGATCGTGCGGGCTTGCGGATCGCGCAGACACCGCAGGCCTTCCGGTTCGACACCATTCTCGAAGCCCATCGCCGGGCCGCGCGCGAAGGCCGCGATGACTTCACCGATGACGCCGCGATTGCCGAATGGGCGGGATTGACGGTGACGACCTTTGAAGGCGATGTTGCAAACATGAAGCTGACCACTCCGGAAGACTTTGCACGCGAAGAAGCGCGCCTTGGCGCGATGCTGGGCGATATCCGCACCGGCACCGGCTATGACGTGCATGCACTGACCGATGGCGATCACCTGATGCTGTGCGGTGTGCGCGTGCCGTTCACCAAAGGCTTCCTCGCTCACTCCGATGGCGATGTCGGCCTGCACGCGATCGTCGATGCGATCCTTGGCGCGCTCGCGGATGGTGACATCGGTTCGCACTTTCCGCCGAGCGATCCGAAATGGAAGGGCGCGGCGTCCGATCAGTTCCTGAAGCACGCCGTCAGCCTGGTGCATCAACGCGGCGGCCGCATTGCCAACCTCGAAGTCACGATGATCTGCGAGGCGCCGAAGATCGGCCCGCTGCGCGACGCGATGCGCGCCAAGATCGCCGAGATCACCGGACTTCCTCAATCAAGAATTGCCGTGAAAGCGACCACCAGCGAACGTCTCGGATTCACCGGACGTCAGGAAGGCATCGCGGCCACCGCCGCTGCAACCATCCGTCTGCCTTGGGATGACACCCTGACCGGACCAGCCGCATGACCGCCAGCACCATTCGTGCCCTCTCCCGCTCGTTGCTGGATTTGTGCCGGATGCGCAAGCTGACCATTGCAACAGCGGAGTCCTGCACCGGCGGACTCGTCGCGGCAGCGCTGACTGAAATTCCCGGCTCATCCGACGTGGTCGATCGCGGCTTCGTCACCTATTCCAACGACGCCAAGCACGCCATGCTGGGCGTCGAGACCTCCACGCTCGAAACCTTCGGCGCGGTAAGCAAGGAAACCGCGACCGCAATGGCGTTCGGCGCACTCGAACACGCCGATGTCGATCTTGCGGTTTCGATCACGGGCATCGCCGGTCCCGGCGGCGCAACGCCGGGCAAGCCGGTGGGGCTGGTGCATCTCGCCGTCGCAGCGCGCGATGGGCGCATTACCCACAAGGAATGCCGCTTCGGCGCGGTCGGGCGCAATAACGTGCGCGAGCAGTCGGTGATCGAAGCGCTGAAGATGCTGACGGAGATGGCGCGCGGCCCGCAGCCGCCGCTCAAGAAGCGCCCACGCGCGGCGGCCCATAGACCACATCCGCGCGTTTCTCGAACGCCGCGGCGAGCCGCTGGAAAGCGGCGTCGAACATCGCGCCCATCAGCACCGCGAGCATCCGACTCTTGAACTCGTAGGCGATGAAGAAGCCGACATCGCAGGCGTTCTCCGATTTCGCCTCGAAGGTCCAGCGGTTCTCGAGCTTGCTGAACGGCCCCTGCAGGTATTCAACGAGGATTTTCAGATTCGGCCTGTCCAGCGTCACACGGCTGGTGAAGGTTTCACGCACCACCTGAAACGAAACGGTCATGTCGGCGACAATGACTTCGCTGCCGTCCGGCTTCTGCGTGCGCTGACGAACCTTGAGCGACTGGCACATCGGCACGAATTCGGGGTAGCGCTCGACGTCCGCGACGAGGTCGAACATCTTTTCGGCGCTGTGACCGACACGGCGCTTGTTGGAGAACTGCGGCATCCGACGTTAGCGGTTCGCCGCCGCGCGCGCCGCCTGCAGCCTGGCGAAATCCTCGCCGGCGTGATGCGACGAGCGCGTCAGCGGGCTGGCCGCCACCATCAGGAAGCCCTTGGTGTAGGCGACCTTCTCGTAGCCGCCGAACTCGTCGGGCGTCACATAGCGCATCACCGCATGATGCTTGAGGCTCGGCTGCAGATACTGGCCGATGGTGAGAAAATCCACGTCCGCCGAACGCAGATCGTCCATCACCTGCAGCACTTCGTGCCGTTCCTCGCCAAGGCCGACCATGATGCCGGACTTGGTGAAAATGGTCGGGTCCATTTCCTTCACCCGCTGCAGCAGCCGGATCGAATGGAAATAACGCGCGCCGGGCCGCACCGTCAGATAGCGCGACGGCACGGTTTCAAGGTTGTGGTTGAACACATCCGGCTTCGCCGCCACCACCTGCTCCAGCGCCCCGTCCTTGCGCAGGAAGTCCGGGGTGAGGATTTCAATGGTCGTGGCCGGGCAGCTCGCGCGAATGGCGCGGATGGTTTTTGCAAAATGATCCGCGCCGCCATCGGCAAGATCGTCGCGGTCGACCGACGTAATCACCACATGGTGCAGGCCGAGCTTCTGCACGGCCAGCGCGACATGCTCCGGCTCGGCGGCGTCGAGTGCGTTGGGCAGGCCGGTCTTGACGTTGCAGAAAGCGCAGGCGCGGGTGCAGGTGTCCCCCATGATCATGAAGGTGGCGTGCTTCTTGTCCCAGCACTCGCCGATATTCGGGCAGCCCGCCTCTTCGCACACCGTGACGAGGCCGTTCTCTTTCACGATGTTGCGGGTATTGGCATAGCCGCGCGAGGTCGGCGCGCGGACGCGAATCCAGTCCGGCTTGGCCGGTGACTTCGCGTCGGGCCGGTTGACCTTCTCCGGATGGCGCGGGCGCACCTGATTGGGCGACACCGTATCGATCAGAGTGACCATGAAAAGTCCGAGATTTCCTGTAACTTACCTAAGCCTGCTGATCCCTTGGTGCAAGCCACGGGGATGGTGATACTGTGGAATGAATATCACGTTTCCATCCCGGTCCGCACGGCTTCGCGCGCTCATCCCCTGCCCATAAATGCCTGAACTCCGTTCCCCGCCTGCCCTTGGCCGTCCTCTTGGCCGCCTGCTGACGAAGACGTTCTTCGCGCGCAGCGTCCATGAGGTTGCCCCCGACCTGATCGGCGCGACGCTGCTGGTGGATGGCGTCGGCGGGATCATCACGGAGGTCGAGGCCTATCACCACACCGAACCGGCGGCGCACTCCTTTAACGGACCGACCCCGCGCAACATGGTGATGTTCGGCCCGCCCGGGTTTCTCTACGTCTATCGCTCCTACGGCATTCACTGGTGCATGAATTTCGTGTGCGAGAAGGAAGGTTCAGCCAGCGCGGTGCTGATCCGCGCGCTTGAGCCGACTCACGGCATCCCGGCGATGCGGCGGCGGCGCGGACTGCGCGACGAGCGATCGCTCTGCAGCGGTCCCGGCAAACTCTGCGAAGCGATGGGCGTGAGCATCAAACACAACACGCTGCCGCTCGATGCGCCACCCATCGCGGTCTACGCGCGCAAGCACAAGCCGGAGATCGTCAGCGGCATCCGGATCGGGATCACCAAGGCGGTGGAGTTGCCGTGGCGTTACGGATTGAAGGGCTCGCGCTTTCTCAGCAAGCCGTTTCCTGCATAAGGCGACCGGGTGACGAACTTCACTGCAAACGGCGAAGTGGTGACGGAAGCGTGGCGGCACCGCTGACCGGCGCAGAGACATTGCGCCCGGGTCATACCGAGCGATTCATCGCCCGATATGCGTCCGTCGCATGCCCGGCGTTCATCATTGGCCCGCAAAACGGGCATCCATCAAATAATGCAGCGATGGCAGCACCTTTCCCGAGTTCGTCATGGCCGGGCTCGTCCCGGCCATCCACGTCTTGATTGCTTCGAGCGGAAGACGTGGATGCCCGGAACAAGTCCGGGCATGACGGTGGAGAGACCTTCCATTGATCGGCCAACAGACTCGTTGCTTCCCATCATCCTTCGAGGCTCGCCCCATAGCAGGCGTAGCCTGCGTAAACTTGGCTACGGGGCGGCTCGCACCTCAGGATGACGGACCCACGCAATACTCACACCGCCGCGTGGCACACGGCCTCGATCCGGTTGCCATCGGGATCACGCAGGAACGCGGCATAGTAAGACGTGTGATAGTCGCGCAGCCCCGGCGCGCCGTCGTCGCTGCCGCCGGCTGTGATGCCGGCGTCCCAGAACGCATCGACCTGCGTCTGCCACTTTGCCTTGAAGCACCAGTGGCGGCCCGGCGCGTCGTCCGGCTTCGCGCCCTTGCGGATCGAGATGTAGACGCGATCCGGATACGAAGCGCGTGACCGTTCGCCGTAGCCGAGCCAGTCGTCGCGGCGTCCGACCTTGACGATGCCGAGCGCGTGCATGACCGCGTCGTAGAATTTTTCCGCGGCGGCGATGTCGGAGACGGTAATCGAAACATGGTCGAGCATCTGGCGCTCCCGGATTTGCGATCATCAAACCCGGCGCAGCAGTGCGATGCAAGCCGCCTCAGGCGCGGCGCGGCGAAAGGTTGGTGACGAAAATCAGGATAACCGCAGGCACCAGCCAGACCGTCACCGGCAGGAACGCGAACATCGCCTTCCCGCTGATGTCCCAGGCGATGCCGCCGAGGATCGACATCACCATCGCAAAACCATAGCCGAGCGTGAACACGCCCGCCGACATGCGCGGCACCTCATCCGGCGCGACCAGCAGCGCCGGGAGCGCCAGCACGAGGGTCAGCGTGACGGCGCAGGCGAAGCCGATCAGGGCCGCGGAGGTGACGACGCCCCACGAACCCGCGAATGAAAGCATGCCGGCGATCCCGGCCAGACCGATGGCGACAGCGGCGAGCAGCGGCCACTTTTTCCGTTCCCACCGGCTCGCCATCGCGAGCAGAATGAAGGACGCGGGCAATTGCCCGACATTGAGCGCGGTAAGCGCCGGGCCGATCAGGTCGGTGCGTCCTGTCTGCAGCAGGTATCCCGGAAGGAAGGCGTTGGTGCAGAAGTAAAGCTGGTTGGCGGCGCTCATGATGATGCCGACCTTCCAGAGCAGCGGATCGCGCCAGTCCGGCATCCACAGATGATGACGCGACACCGGCGCGCTCTTGCCGCCGGGCTGGAACAGGAAAATCACAACGGCAATCGCCACAAGCGGGATCGACCACAGCACGAGGCTGGCGCGCCAGCTTCCCGCCAGCACCGGCAGCAGGAATCCCGCGAAGGCCACGGGGAAAATCTCGCCACACAGAAGGCCGTTGGTATAGACCGCGGTGGCGAAGCCGATGCGGTCCGGCACCCACTGGCGCACCGTGGGCGGCAGCGACGGCTGCATCACCGCGATGCCCGCCGCCATGACCACCGTTGTGATGTAAAGCATCCACGGATCGGATGCGAAACCGCGCAGCGCCGAGCCTGCCGCCGCAATCAGAAGTCCGATGATCAGCGCCGGCACCGCGCCGACGCGCGCGATCAGCAGCGAACCCGGCACGGCGACCAGCGCGAACAGGCTGACCGGAATGGCGTTGAGGATGCCGACCTGCGTGCCCGACAGCTTGAGATCGACAATGATCAGCGCCAGCACCGGCGGGATCGCAAGGATCGTCAGCCGCAAGCCGTTTCCGGCCAGCCAAAGCAGAAGCAGCGCCTTGAACGAGGACGACCTCTGCGGGATCATTCCGCGCCCTTGAGACGCTCCAAAGCCTCGAGGATCTTCGCCTTGCGGCTTTCGGCTTCCTCGCGCTTTTCACGCTGTTCTTCGATGACGTCTTCCGGCGCGTTGGCGACAAACTTCTCGTTGCCGAGCTTGGCGTCGACGCGCTGGATATCGGCGCTGGCCTTCGCAAGCTCCTTGTCGAGACGCACCTTCTCGGCACCGAGATCGATCACGCCCTTGAGCGGGATGGCGGCGACTTCGCCGCGGACCAGCAACTGCACCGAACCATCCGGCGCGCGATCCGCGAACGAAATCTCGCCGAGGCGCGCGAGCCGCTTCATCACGTCGCTCCAGCGTTCCGCGCGGGCCTTGATATCGGCGGACGCGCCGACCAGCACCAGCGGAAACAGCGTCGCGGGCGGAATGTTCATTTCCGCGCGAACCGAGCGGATCGACGAGATGAGTTCGACCAGCCAGCCGATTTCGGCTTCGGCCGCCGGATCGCTGAACTGTTCGACCTCAGGCGCGGGCACGACGACCACCGGCATCGCCAGCGGATCGCCGGAGATCGCAGGCTCAATGATCGGTTCGGCGGGCGCCTTCAGCGGCCACGCGGCCAGCGCGAGCAGGCCATCGCGCTGCGCCGTCACCGCCCACAGCTCCTCGGTGAGGAACGGCATGAACGGATGCAGCAGTTTCAGGATTTCATCGCGCGCCCAGGCGATGCTGGCCTGCGTCTCGGCCTTGGCGGGCGAGTCCGGCCCCATCAGCACGGGCTTGGCGAGTTCGAGATACCAGTCGCAGAAGATGTTCCAGACGAAGCGGTACATGACGCCCGCCGCGTCGTTGAAGCGATAGGCCTGGATGGCGTCGGTGACCTCGCGCGTGGCGCGCGCGGTTTCATGCGCGATCCAGCGGTTGAGCGTTTCCTTCGCGTTCGCCGGATCGAAACCATCGGCCAGCGCGCAGCCGTTCATTTCGGCGAAGCGCGAGGCATTCCACAGCTTGGTCGCGAAATTGCGGTAGCCTTCGACGCGCTGGGTCGAGAGCTTGATGTCGCGGCCCTGCGCGGCCATCGCGGCCAGCGTGAAGCGCAGCGCGTCGGCGCCGTAGTCATCAATGAGGTGCAGCGGGTCGATGACGTTGCCCTTTGACTTCGACATCTTCGCGCCCTTCTCGTCACGAACGAGGGCGTGGATGTAGACGGTCGGGAACGGCACATCCTTCATGAAGTGCAGGCCCATCATCATCATGCGGGCGACCCAGAAGAAGATGATGTCGAAGCCGGTGACGAGCACGTTGGTCGGGTAATAGCGCTTCACATCCACGTCGGTGTCGGGCCAGCCCAGTGTCGAGAACGGCCACAGCGCCGACGAGAACCAGGTGTCGAGCACGTCCTCATCGCGGGTGATGAAGCCGTCGCGCTTCGCCGGATCGAGCGCCATGTCATGGCCCTGCTCCGCCGTGATCACCTCCTGCTCGACATAATAGCCGAGCGCCTTGCCGACCGCTTCGTCTTCGGTCTCGGCGACGAACACCTTGCCGTCCGGTCCATACCACGCCGGGATCTGGTGACCCCACCAGAGCTGGCGCGAGATGCACCACGGCTGGATGTTCTCCATCCACTCGAAATAGGTCTTTTCCCAGTTCTTCGGCACGAATGCGGTTTCGCCGCTGCGCACCGCTGCGATCGCGGGCGCTGCCAGCGTCTTGGCGTCCACATACCACTGATCGGTCAGATACGGCTCGATCACGACGTTCGAGCGGTCGCCGTGCGGCACCATATGCGTGTTCGGTTCGATCTTCTCGAGGAAGCCCGCCTCCTCCAGCTTGGTGACGATCAGCTTGCGCGCGGCGAAGCGATCCTTGCCGTGAAGCTCTTCCGCGAAGATCAATGCGGCTTCCGGCAGGTCGCGCAGATAGTCCTCGTTGGCGGACAGCGACATCCGCGCTTCCTGATCGAGCACGCTGATGAGCCGAAGATTGTGACGGCGGCCGACCTCGAAGTCGTTGAAATCGTGCGCTGGCGTGATCTTCACCGCGCCCGAACCCTTTTCGGGATCGGAGTAATCGTCGGCGACAATCGGAATCAGGCGGCCGACCAGCGGCAGCACCACGTTCTTGCCGACCACGCTCCTGTAGCGGTCGTCCTCCGGATTCACCGCCACGGCGGTGTCGCCGAGCATGGTTTCGGGCCGCGTGGTCGCGACCACGATGAAGGTGGACGGGTCTTTCGGATTGAACTGTTTGCCTTCCAGCGGATAGCGCAGATGCCAGAGGCTGCCCTTCACTTCGATCTGCTGCACTTCGAGATCGGAGATCGCGGTGAGCAGCTTCGGGTCCCAGTTGACCAGCCGCTTGTCCTTGTAGATCAGGCCCTGCGCGTAGAGTTCGACGAACACTTTGGCGACGGCGCGCGACAGGCCCTCGTCCATGGTGAAGCGCTCCCGCGACCAGTCGCAGGACGCGCCGAGGCGCTTGAGCTGGTTAACGATGGTGCCGCCGGACTCCGCCTTCCATTGCCACACGCGCTCAAGGAACCTGGCGCGGCCCATGTCGCGGCGGCCCGGCTCCTGCCGTTCCATCAACTGCCGCTCCACCACCATCTGCGTGGCGATGCCCGCATGGTCAGTGCCCGGCTGCCAGAGCACGTCGCGGCCGCGCATGCGCTCGAACCGGCAGAGAATGTCCTGCAGCGTGTTGTTGAGCGCGTGGCCCATATGCAGCGAACCGGTGACGTTCGGCGGCGGGATGACGATCGTGAAGGGTTCGGCGTCCTTGCGCTCGGGCCGTCCGGCCTTGAACGCGCCGGCGTCTTCCCACGCCTTCGCGATACGGTTTTCGATCTCGGCGGGCTGGTAGTTTTTCTCGATCATCACACTGCAATCAAAAGGGTTTGTCCGCGCTAGAAAGCCTCCAGCGCGGCTCAAGTCAACCATTCGGAATATGGGAAATTCAGGCCCAAATAGCCAGAATTAGCGGCCCCGCGAAACCCGCTCGATCTCGGCCTTGACGATCCGCTCCACCAGATTCGGCAGATTGTCGTCCAGCCACGATTTCAGCATCGGCCGGAGCATTTCCTTGACCAGATCTTCCAGCGTGCGGGCGTTGTTGCTCAGAACCGTGTTCTGCAGCGCGTTGAACGCGGACTCGACCGCGGACACGGTCGAACCCGACATGATCTGTTGCACCGGCGTCTCGCGTGCCGGTTCGCGCTCGAAGGACCGTGGCGGTGCTGGGCGGGGTGCGGGAATTTCGGCCACTGGCGTTTCGGCAAATTCGAGGTCGTCGTCGGGTTCGATCTTGTTGAACACTGGCTGTGGTGCCGGTTCGGGAACGGCCATCTGTTCGGTCAGCTCGAAGACATCTTCTTCGGGTTCGGGCTCGGGAGCAGCCTTGGCTCGAGCCGCCGGGGCATCGAAGCTCGCCATCATGGCGTCGATCTCGGCCTGGCTGTTCTTCGCGGCTGGCGGTGGTGCTGGCGCAGGACGCGCGGGAGCGATCTTGGACGGCGGAATCCCCGTCATCACCGGGCGCGCAGGCGCGGCAGCCGGACGGGACATCTCAGCCTTTGGAACTTCGGTCTTGGGTGAAGCGGCCGGCGCGGCGGGTGCCGGGGCTGGCGCAGCAGCAGCGCCCGCGGCGGGCTTGGCTTCGTCATCGGAAATGATGCGCCTGATCGACGCGAGAATCTCCTCCATCGAGGGCTCCTGCGCCTTTGCCGGTTGCGTCATCTCGGACTCCACATCATCGGCCCGGATCCAAAAATCAGATCAACAGAAAGCCGCACACCCTCGTCACGAATCGCTTTGGCGATCCCTCTGACGGTATGTCATGGCAACAATTGATTGCAAGCAACGGCCGTTGTGCGCGGACGGTTGATCACAGCACTGATGTGACAGGGTTAACCGGACACCGCTCGAACCCGATCCGCATTCGCGCAGCCGCAAGGCAAGCGCGAATGCGGATGATCAGTTAGCGGCCGTCGGGGGCGCGAACGCCGAACCAGCTATCGCGAACCTGATGATAGTGGACGCTCGGATCGTAGACGTTGGTCGCGAGCTTGAGTGTGCTTGGCGACAGGCGGCCGATGGAGTTCAGCACGCTGTAGGATGCGACCACGCGGTCATGCTGCGCGGTGACAAGCGCGACGCGCGCGTTCACCAGCGCCTGCTGCGCGTTGAGGACGTCGAGCGTGGTACGCTGACCGACCCTCGCCTCTTCGCGGACACCGTTGAGCGCGATTTCCGACGCCGTGACCTGCGACTGCGCCGACTGCACCTGCGCCTTGCCGGCGACCAACTGGCCCCAGGCCTGCGCGACGGTGGCGCGGGTCTGGTCGCGAACCTGTTCGAGGTTCAGGCGCTGCTGGGCGAGAGTCTCTTTCGACTGGCGGATCAGCGAGTATTCCGCGCCGCCCTGATAGACCGGCACGGTCAACTGCGCGACAGCCGACGCGCCGAAGGCGCGGTAGGTGGCCATCGTGCTCTCGTAGGACTGCTGCACGCTGCCCTGCAGGGTCACCGTCGGGAACAGCGCGCCCTCGGCCACCTTCACCTGAAGGAAGCTGACGTCGATGCCGTACATGGCGGCGGTGACGTTCGGATTTTCCAGCAGGCTGAGATCGATCGCGCCGGACAGCGTCGGCGGCAGGTAACGGTCAACCGGCGAACCCGGCGCGAGATTGCCGGGATCGTTGCCGATGATGCGGCGGAAATTCGCGCGCGTCGTGGTCAGGTTGGATTCGGCGGTCAGCAACTGCGTCTTGCCGGCGGCGAGCTGCGCCTGCGACTGCGCCACGTCGGTGCGGGTGACTTCGCCGACATTGAAGCGGTCCTGGGTCTGCTTCAGGGTCTGTTCGAGCACGCGGACGTTGCTCTTCTGCACCTCGACGATCGCCGAGTCGCGCAGGTAGTCCATGTAGACCGTCGCAGCGGAGAACAGCACGGTCTGTTCAAGGACGCGCAGGCCTTCGCGCGCCGCCGAAACCTGGCTTTCCGCGGCGCGGGTGCGGTTGCCGGTCTGCCCGCCGTTGTACAATGTCTGGCTGATGGTGGCGCCGACCGAGCGCGGTGCGTTGACACCAGCGATGCTGGTGGTGGCCACACGTCCGCCGGTGTTCGTGTTCTGCTGGGTGTCGGTGTACTGCGTTCCGGCGCTGGCGGTGACCGCGATGCGCGGACGGTAGCCGGACAAGGCCTGCGGGACGCTTTCGTCGGTGGCGCGCACCGAAGCGCGCTGGGCATTCAATTGAGGGTTGTTCTGATAGGCACGCACCAGAGCGGCCTCGATGGTGTCGGCATTGACCGGTGTGATCAGCGCCTGACTCACCAAAAGGGCCGCAAGCGCGGCACCCGCACTGAGGTTCTTCCGATATTTAGCTTGCATTACGTCTGTCCCCAAACCGGCTCGGCTCGCCGTCAAGGCGCGCGAAAGCCGGGTCTCTGAGTCGCCTGTGCCCGTTCCGCGTAAGTCTATGCATCGCCAAGCCGGGGTGAAACCCTTTCAGCCCGGCCGCCGCCGAAACAGTGTGGATGGGACATTGTAGCCACACTTGACTAAATTAAAGGAACAAAGTCCTAGTGTGGTGGTTCGCAAGTCCGCATGATCTCCGCCGAGCATTCATTTGCGGACTTGCGAACCAAAACCACACTAGAATCATAACTCTAGTGTCCTTTTGAATCCGAAGTTCGCTATGGAGCGCGCTGCGATATCAAGCGAACTTCGGGCTCAGGACACTAGAAAACGAACGCCGGGCGGCGCTCCAGACCGGCCAGGACAGGCGCCGAGGCGTCGAAAAGCACCCGGCTGCCGAAATCCGCTGGAGAGCGGGTCACCAGGGTCGCACGCGAAGGGCGGCGGGTTGCGAATACGCCGACGAGCCGCCCCCCCATCTTCAATTGCCCGTAGAGCGCCTCCGGTTCGAGTTCCGTGGCGCCGTCCAGCACAATGACGTCATATGGGCCGTGGGCGGGGTCGCCGTCCGCCGGGGCGGCGGCATTCACCGTCACATTGGACAGGCCGGCGAGATTGGCCTTGGCAGTGGCCGCCAGCGCCCCATCGGGTTCCGTGGCGAACACCTCGCCTGCCAGACGTGCGACAACCGCCGCGGAATAGCCGCTGGCACAGCCGACCACGAGCACCCGGTCGGTCTCGGAAATATCGGCCGCCTGCAGCATTCTGGCGAGCAGCGCCGGCTGGATCAGGCAGCGCTTTGCCTGCCCCTGCGGAGCAACGTCGATATCCATGTCCAGATAGGCAATGGCCCGCTTGTTGTCCGGCACAAAAAGCTCGCGCGGCACGGCCAGCATCGCGTCAATGATGCGCAGGTCGGTCACGTCGCTCGGCCGCACCTGACAGTCGACCATCGTCCGCCGCAGGGCCGTGAAATCTGACATGGACATAACCTCTTGAGAGCAAAGACCTGACCACCGGATTCCCATCCGTGGTGCAGGCATATTTGCTGCAAGGCCGAATGCGTTGCAAGCCTGTCCTGGTGGTCCGATTCCAACATTCGCCCCGATTTGCGAATGTTAGAATCGAAAGACCACCAGCAATCAATATTTCGAGTGGAGTTTTGGATTTGACATTCGCTGTCAGCGCCCGCCGCAGGTGCGGGCGAATGTCAGATCCACTCCACTCGCACTAGGCTTTTGAATAAAGACAGCCTATGCCGGGGATGGAGCCGGTGAGGTTTGCCCCGGTTGTAGGTTGCCGATTGGCAAAACAGGATCACATGAGAAAAGTCCCGCGCAGACCTGACAATGAGCCGCCCCGCCCCTCGGAACAGGACTCCGAGACCGGTTCGCTGTCGGCCCACGGGTTATCGCGCATGCGCAAGCAGATGGACGAGTTCGACGATCTTCCGGCGGAAGTGCGCGCCGCGCTGATGTCGGCGCTTGAGCCGAGCGATCAGATGATCGACGTGCTCTGCGCCATGAATCGCGGCGGTTTCCCGGTCGCGGACATGATGAAGGTAATCGAGACCAGCAACGCCAAAAGCGGTGGCTGAGAGCTGCGGCAGGCCGTTGCGCGCGCTGATTGGAGGCCACGACCGGAATTGAACCGGTGTACACGGTTTTGCAGACCGTTGCGTAACCACTCCGCCACGTGGCCTCACAGGCGGGACTAGTTACAAGGGCATAGGTCGTTATGCAATCGTCCCGGTTCAGGTTTTGCGCTCCTTGCGCGGCAGGACTCTGGAAAGTTGCCGCTTTTATCCCATTTTCCCTTGAGGGCGATTTACGCTTTGCAAGACTTTACGCTTTGCAAGACTCGGGGCCTTTGCTATAGGCGGCCCCATTGCTGCTCCAGCAGTCTTCCTCGGTAGCTCAGCGGTAGAGCATTCGACTGTTAATCGAATGGTCGCTGGTTCGAATCCAGCCCGGGGAGCCAGCAAATTCAATCACTTAATCAGCATTCCTCCAGTTCCGTCTTGCGGGCGGTCAGGCGCGTGCATAGGTCAGCCATCGGAATACCCTCCGGAACGCCTTTTCGGGGCGATTCCAGGATGGAACAGGCGGTTTTGATGTGAGCGCGCAAACCAAGGCTGAACTCGACCGCCACTTCGACTGGATCGCGGATCGCCTGCCTGACAAGGGCGCGCGTTTTGTCCGCTGGGTGCGGCAGCCGTCCTCGCGATGGGTGCGAATCCCCCTCGCCGTGCTGCTGGTTCTCGGCGGCATTTTCAGTTTCCTGCCCGTTCTCGGGCTCTGGATGCTGCCGCTTGGCCTGCTCCTGATCGCACAGGACTTGCCGTTCCTGCAGCGGCCGCTCGCCCGTGGGCTGGGATGGGGCGAGCGAAAATGGATGGACTGGCAGAGCCGGCGCCGCTCCTCCTCGACAGAAACCGAAAAATGAATTCGCCCCTCGACATCATCGTGCCGATTGTGATGGGCGCGGCGCTGCTGTGGTGGATCGGCCGCGGCATGGGTGGACGTGCCATGCTGATCGCGACCGCAGCAACCCTCGCCGTGATCGCAGGGGTGCTGCTTGTGCAGCATGCGGGCGGGCGCTGAAACGCGCGCCGTAAGTTCTTATTGCAAAAATGTCGCAGCCGCCGGGAGACTGCCGTGCTCCGGGTGCATCGGCTTGCGGCTGCAACGCGGCTCGGCAAAACTCTCCCATAATACCTTTTGGGGATGAGTCGATGCGATTCGGACATTCTGGACAATGGGCCCTCGGTGCGGCTGCAAGTCTCGTGATCGCAACCGGCGCGCAGGCCGCTGATCTGCCGGCGAAAGCCAGGGCGGTCCAGTATGTCAAGATCTGCTCGCTGTACGGCGCGGGCTACTACTACATCCCCGGCACCGACACCTGCATCAAACTGAGCGGCTACGTGCGCGCCGACTGGAATCTCAACGGCGGCAATTACGACAAGCCGGGATGGGACCAGGGCAACGCCCAGGGCACCAAGTCGCGCGACCGCGACTACTTCACCACCCGTGTGCGCACCGAACTGCAGATTGATACCCGCACCCAGACCGAATACGGCGTGCTGCGCACCTACACCAATCCGCGCTTCCAGTTCGACACCGGCGCAGGCCCTTCAAGCGGCGTGCTGACTCTCGACTACGGCTTCATCCAGTTCGCGGGATTCACCCTCGGCAAGGCGGTCTCGGTCTTCCAGACTCCATGGGGATCGTCGGGCGCCAACAGCCTCACATCGTATCTGATCGGCGGATACGACAACGTCAACGGCATCTCGCAGATCGCCTATACCGCGCAATTCGGCAACGGCGTTTCGGCTTCGGCCGCCATCGAAGACAACCGTGTCATCAATCGCGCGCAATTGCTCAACGCCAGCCTGACGCAACCTGCCACCGGCGTCTTCACCGGCGTGTTCACCAATTCCTATGGCGGCAACGTCTCGCCGGATTTCACCGGCAACATCCGTGTCGAGCAGAAGGACTTCACGGCGCAGCTTTCAGGCGCCGCGCACAACATTCACGCCAGCTACTATGCCGGCCCCGGCGGCGCGGCCCCGGTTGAAACCGACGGACACCCGAACGACACCTGGGGCTTCGCGGTGATGGGCGGCCTGCAGTTGAAGAATTTGCCGACCGGCCCGGGCGACAAGCTCTCGCTCGATGCAAGCTATGTGAACGGCGCGGTGAAATATCTGCTCAGCGGGGTCACCGGCACGGCGTTCGATTCATTCGGCGGCGGCTCGCCGGTTTTCGCGGGCAGCTACCAGACCATGGCGGTGCTGTCGCTGATGGACGGCGTCTACACCACCGGCGGCAGCATCGAGAAAACCTCCGGCTGGGGTTTCCGTGGCGGTTTCGTGCACAACTGGTCGCCGACATGGGAAACCGGCATTTTCGGCAGCTATTCCCGCATCGAATTCAGCAGCAACGGCGCGGCGGCCTTCTGCACCGCGTTCACCGCTTTGTCGCCAAAGTCGAACGGCTATAGCTGCAATCCGAATTTCAGCATCTGGCAGGTCGGCCAGCGCACGGCGTGGACGCCGGTCAAGAACCTGACCTTCTCGGCCGAGGTGATGTACACCTATCTCGATCAGTCGCATACCGGATCGCAGACGCTGACCAATCCCGGCCAGTTGACCGGCAGTTTCAAGCCGACCGCCGTTTATGACTTCAAGGATCAGGGCGTGATTTCCGGCCTTGTCGGGGTGCGCCGAACGTTCTGACCGGCGACCTAAACCTTCGCGCCCTTCCCGCGCCGGTTCTCCGGGCGGCGATAGTCGCGTTTTTTCGGCTTGGGCGCGAGTTCGGGCATGGACGACTGAACCTCGCGATACCGCGCCAGCATCCGCTGGAATGTCGCGTTCAATTCGGTTTCGATCTCCGGGCGGCCTTCAAGCCTGCTCAGAACCATCCCCGCAGCTTCGATGGTGGAAAGCCCGTCGCGCCGCGGCTCCTTGCGCAGCTTGCCGTAGAGCGAGGGCTGCGCCGGTCCAAGGATGATACGGCGGCAGCGGAGCATCCAGGCATTGCGCCACCACAGCGCTTTGGCCTGACTCCAGGTTCCGTCGAGCAGCACCACGCCTTCGAGGTCCTTCAGAATCTGGCGCTGGTGATCCTCGATCGCGCCCTGACGATTGATCGCCACCAGATCCTTGTCGGTCGCAAGGTCGGCCACCTTGGCGGAGCCGAGATAGAGAATGGCCCAGTCCTGCGGATCGACAGTGCGGCCCAGCGCCTTCGACAGGCTCGGCCATGACAGGCCGATCTTGTGCGTCACCTTCGTGAAGTGCCGGGCGGTCAGCCGCGCGGTGCCGAGCGCCCTGTCCTGCTCCTGCGGATGTTGCAGGATCAAGAGTTCGACGCGATTGTCGATCGGCGCAACGCTGTCGCAGATGCACAGCGGCAGCGGCTTGCCGCAACGCGGGCATTCCTCGATCTCGTCGGCGGCAACGGCTTTGGGAGCTTTGGACATCGCCCGGCTATACGCTGTGCTCAGGTGGACGGCAACCTGCGATGCTGTTCGCCGCGATATTTCCGTCACGCTGGACTTGAAGCCGGGACATGCCTCTTTCGGAGCCAGCCGCCAAGAAGCCGCCGCTTGCCCTTGCGCGGAATGAGGTCGATGTCGCTGACCAGTTTTGCCCCGCCCTTGCGGCGCTCCAGCGTGATCTTGCGGCTGTGAAATTCTTCCAACTCCGTGCGGTGCGCGACACTGATGATGGTGGCGTCCTTCAGTTCGTCATGAAGCAGTTTCATCATGTTGTCCTGCCCCGTGTCATCGAGCGCGGACGTCGCCTCGTCCAGCACGATGATGTCGGGTTTGTGCAGCAGCAGGCGTGCGAAAGCGAGACGCTGCTTCTCTCCGCCGGACAAAGTCTGATCCCACGGCGCATCTTCCTCGACCTTCTCCTTCAGATGCGCCAGCCCCACCTTCTCGAGGACGCCGGCAACCTGTTCGACGGTCCAGTCCTCCGCTGCGCCGGGATAGGCCACGGCGCGCTGCAATGTTCCGGACGGAACATAAGGCTTCTGCGGCAGCATGAAGATGCGGCGGTCCGGATGGAAATCGACACTGCCGCCGCCCCATGGCCACAGGCCGGCGATCGCGCGGACCAGCGTGCTCTTGCCGGAGCCGGACTCGCCGGCGACAAGAACGCGCTCGCCGGGCTCGATCACCACTTCGGATTCGCCGACGACGGCGGTGCCGTCGTTCAGCGTCACCGAGAGATCGTTCAACCGCATCATGGCGTCGTCCGTCGTCTCGCCGCGTTCGATGCGATTGACGCCCTCACCCTTCTCCGCGCGTTCCAGGCCGTCGAGTGACATCATCAGCGACGCGATGCGCCGCGCGCCGGCGTTCCATTCCGCAAGGCGCGGATAGTTGTCGACCAGCCAGCCGAACGCCGCCTGCACGATGGTGAAAGCGGACGCGGCCTGCATGACCTGTCCCAGTGTCATGCTGCCTTCGAGGAATTTCGGCGCACACAGGAGAATTGGAATCACAGGCGCGATCAGACTCGATCCCTGCGAGACAATGGTGGTGCGCATATGTTGCCCGCACAGCCGCGCCCATTGCTTCAGAACGTTGCCGAACGACTTGTCGATGCCGGAGCGCTCCTCTTCTTCACCGCCGAGTAATGCGATGCTCTCGCCGTTTTCGCGGACGCGGGTCAGCATGTAGCGAAACTCGGCCTCGGTCTGGTTCTTTGCTTCGGAGACAGAAACAAAGTTCTTGCCGATGACAACCATCGAGCCGCTGGCAATGGCCGCATACACGATGGCGGCAATGACAAGAAATCCGGGAATGGTGACTGTGCTGCCGCCAAACGAGACGGTCAGCGCGCCGCCGATGGTCCACAGCACGACGATGAAAGTTGTCGCGGAGAGAAATGCCTGTGTGACCCCGGCGGCGAAGTCCACGGGCGCGTCGGTGGCGACGCGGAGATCCTCGGCGATCCTGTACTCAGGGTTCTTATGATCGCCATCCACCAGATTGAGCTGATAATAGCGCCCGTTGGCCAGCCAGCGTGACACCACAGCATCGGTCAACCATGCGCGCCAGCGCCGCTGGATGTTCATCCGCGCGAATACCTGCGTGACGCCGAGCACGACGCTGCCGATCGCCAGCGGAAAAAATATCCCGGTCAGATACAGGACACGCGGGGCATCCTTCTTCTCGATCCCGTCGAAGATCGCCCTGTTCCAGACGTTGATGCCGTATTGAAAAGTGATCTGCAGGACGATCAGGGCAAACAACCCCACGGTGAAGATCCATGCAAGGCGGCCGCCGCCTGATCCCCAATAGCCGCGTGCGCTGATCCAGAACCGCGTCAGCAGATACTCGCGCCTGAGTTGTTCTACCTCCTCCGGCGAGAGCCCTGGATCTGGCTCAAGCATTTCGGGTGGAGGGGCTTCAATGTTTTCGCCGTTTTCGGCGAGAACTTCCTGGATCGGCGGTTTCTTCATACCGCCTCAACGTGGCCGGAACGGTCAGGTTCCCGTATTCGCATTGCACCGCCGCAATTTATTCTGCGGGTGCCACCACGGTGCGCTCCGGCCGGTCAGCGCCGCGCAGCCGGTCGATCAGAAGATAGATCACCGGCGTCGTGTAGAGCGTCAGGACCTGAGACACGATCAGTCCGCCGATGATGGTGATGCCGAGGGGCCTGCGCAGTTCGGTGCCCGGCCCTGTCGCCAGCACCAGCGGCACGGCGGCGAGCAGCGCCGCCATGGTCGTCATCAGAATGGGACGGAAACGCGCGATGCAGGCCTCGAAGATCGCCTCTTCCGATCCAAGGCCGCGATGCCGCTCTCCTTCGAGCGCGAAATCGACGATCATGATGCCGTTCTTCTTCACGATGCCGATCAGAAGAATGATGCCGATGAACGCGATCACCGTCAGCGGCGTATTGGTCAGTTGAAGCGCCAGCAGCGCGCCGAGGCCCGCGGACGGCAACGTCGAGATGATGGTCAGCGGATGCGCGAGACTTTCGTAGAGAACACCGAGCACGATGTAGACGGCGATCAGCGCGCCGAGAATAAGCAGCGGCTGCTTGCTCGCGGTCTTCTGGCTGTCGGCGGCATTACCCGCGAACTCGCCCCTGATGCCTGCGGGCATGTGCAGTTCCTCGACGGCGCGCTGGATGTTGTCGGTCGCGGTCTGCAGCGGGACCCCGTCGGGGACATTGAATGAAATGGTGTTCGACGGGAACGACGCCTGATGGAAAACCGACAGCGGCGACAGGCCGCGCTCCATCCTGACCACGGCCGACAGCGGCACCTGCGCGTCACCATTGCCCGCGACATAAATCCGATCCAGCGCGGAAGGATCGCCCTGCAGGCGCGGATCGACTTCGAGCACAATCTTGTACTGGTTCCGCTGGGTGTAGATGGTCGAAATCTGACGCTGGGAGAATGCGTTGTTCAGGGCGTTGTCGATGTCCTGAACCTGCACGCCGAGGCTGGCCGCGGTTTTCCGGTCGATGGAGAGATTGAGCGCGAGGCCCGCGGCGTCGCGGTCACTCGAGACATCCGTGATGCCTTCGACGCTTTCGAGCTTCTTCGCGACAATGGGCGCCCACTTCGCCAGCAGATCGAGATCGGAACTGATGAGCGTATACTGATAGTTGGAGTCGCTCTGGCGTCCGCCGGTCCGCAGATCCTGCGCCGCGAACATGAACAGCCGGATACCCGGCACCATGCCGAGTTTCCGCCGCAGCCGGTCGATCACCTGCGTGGTGGTCAGCCCCTCGCGCTCCTCAAGTGACTTGAGGCTGATGAACATGCGGCCGGTGTTGGAGCCGCCAAAGCCGTTGCTGCTGCCAAGGCTGGAGCCGACGCCGGCCACGGCGGGATCGGCCATCACGATATCGGCGATCCGCTGCTGCAGACCGAGCATGGCCTGAAACGACACATCCGGGGACGCGCGTGTGGCGCCGATCACGAGGCCGCTGTCGTCGGTCGGGAAATATCCTTTGGGCGTCTTGACGTAGAGCGTGATCGTCAGCGCGATGGTCGCGAAGAACACCAGCAGCGTGAGGATCGGAAACCGCAGCACCACATGCAGCGTCCGCTCGTAGAACCCGACCATGCGCGACAGACCGCCTTCCACCAGCCGGTCGAACCAGGTCTCGTCCGCCGATACCGTGCCCTTGATGTAATGCGCGCAGATCATCGGCGTCACGGTGAGCGAGACCACCATCGACACCAGAATGGCGAAGGTCAGCGTCAGCGAGAATTCGCGGAACAGGCGGCCCACGATGCCGTCCATGAAGATGAGCGGAATAAACGCGGCGACCAGTGAAATGCTGATCGACAGCACGGTGAAACCGATCTGCTTCGCGCCGAGCAGCGCGGCCTGATACGGCTTCATGCCCTCCTCGAGATTGCGGTACATGTTCTCGATCATGACAATGGCGTCATCGACCACGAAGCCGACGCAGACCGCCAGCGCCATCAGGGACAGGTTGTTGATCGAGAACCCGGCCACCCACATTGCCGCGCAGGTGCCCGCCAGCGCCAGCGGCACGGAGATTCCGGCGGCAATTGTCGGCGTCACCCGGCGCACGAACACGAACACCACCAGCATGACCAGCACGCAGGTCGCGCCCAGCGTCCATTCCATGTCCTCGACATTGGCGCGGATGGTGCCGGTGCGATCCGACAGGATGGACACTTCGACGCCGCCGGGAATCCACTGCTTCAGTTCCGGCAGCAGCGCCTTCACCCGGTCCACGGTCTCGATGACGTTGGCGTCCTGCTGCTTAGTGATCAGGATCAGAACGGCGGGCTGCTTGTTGAACCAGGCGATGGAGCGGCTGTTGCGCGTGGCATCGAGCACGGTGGCGACGTCGGAGAGTTTCACGAAATTGCCGTTGGCGGCCTTGATGACGATATCGCGGAACTGGGCCGCCGTGCGCATCTGCGGATTGGCGGCCAGCGTCTCGCCCAGAACCTGACCGTCGAACGTGCCGACCGGCCCGATGGCGTTGGCATTCACGATGGCGGTGCGGACATCGTCGCTCGATATCCCCGCCGTCGCCAGCGCACCTGGATTGAGCTGGATGCGCACCGCCGGCTGATCCGCGCCGCTGACAGTGGCTTCGCCAACGCCGGGCACCTGCGAGATACGCTGCGCGATCACGGTGTCCGCGACGTCGTAGATCGCGCTCGGCAGCATGGTCTTTGAGGTCAGCGCGATGATGAGAACGGGCGATGCCGCGGGATTGGCCTTGCGGAAATTCGGCAGCGTCGGCAGGTCGGTGGGCAGGTCCGCCAGCGAGGCGTTGATCGCCGCCTGCACATCGCGCGCCGCGCGGTCAATGTTGCGGCCGATGGCGAACTGCATGGAAATGTTGGTCGAGCCGAGCGAACTGGTCGAGGTGATCTGGTCGACGCCGGCGATTTCGCCGAGGCGGCGTTCGAGCGGCGCGGCGACGGTCGAGGCCATGATGGTCGGATCGGCGCCCGGACGCGATGCGCTGACACGGATCAGCGGAAAGTCGACCGAGGGAATGCTGGCGACCGGCAGGAAGTTGTAGGCCACCGCGCCGACCAGAAACAATCCGATGGCCAGCAGCGTGGTGCCGACGGGCCTGCGGATAAATGGTTCGGAGAGCGAGGCCATCTTACTGGATGCCCTCCGTGGCTCCGGCGGCGGGCGGCGAGGACTTCCCGGACTCATCGGGCGGCACCGCGGCCTCAATCCGGCGGTTGATCCGGTCGAGCGCGAGATAGATCACCGGCGTGGTGTAGAGCGTCAGCACCTGCGACACCAGAAGGCCGCCGATGATCGACACGCCGAGCGGAAAGCGCAGCTCCGATCCGGTGCCGCTTTCCAGCGCCAGCGGTAGCGCGCCGAACAAGGCGGCCAGCGTGGTCATCATGATCGGGCGGAAGCGCAGCAGGCAGGCCTTGACGATGGCATCGTAGGACGACAGCCCCTGATGCCGCTCCGCCTCCAGCGCGAAGTCGATCATCATGATCGCGTTCTTCTTCACAATGCCCATCAGCAGAATGATGCCGATCAGGCCGATCACCGACAGGTCCTGACCGCACAGGACCAGCGCGAGGATCGCGCCGACGCCCGCCGAGGGCAGCGTCGAGAGAATGGTGATCGGGTGGATGTAGCTCTCATAGAGCACACCGAGCACGATGTAGATCGTCACCAGCGCGGCGAGGATCAGCCAAGGCTGGCCGGACAGCGACTTGGCGAATTCCGCCGCATCCCCTGAATAGACGCCGACGATATTGCCCGGCATGCCGATCCGCTTTTCGATCTCCGCGACACGCTGGACGGCATTGCCGAGCGCTTCGCCGGGCGCGAGATTGAACGACAGCGATACCGCCGGGAACTGCGACTGGTGCGAGATCGACAGCGGCGCCGTGGTGCGCGTCACGGTGGCGACGGTCTCGATCGGCACCTGCGCGCCCGCCACCCCCGGGACATAGAGCTTGGACAGCACGGACGGATCGCGCTGATATTCCGGCAGGGCTTCGAGCACCACACGATACTGATTGGCCTGCCCGAAGATCGTGGAAATCTGGCGCTGGGCGAAAGCATCGTTCAGCGTGTCGTTCACGGCCTGCACCGAAACGCCGAGCTGGCCGGCGCGCTGGCGGTCAACGGTGACGAGCGCGCGCAGGCCGCCCTCCTGACCGTCCGACGACACGTCACGGAACAGCGGATCGCGGCGCATCTCCTGCACCAGCTTCTTCGACCATTCGTTGACGGATGCCGCGTCCGTCGCGGTCAGGGTGTACTGATACTGCGAGCGGCTGGCCCGCGTGCTGATCTGCACGTCCTGCACCGCCTGGAAATAGACCGTCATGCCCGGAACAGTCGAAACGCGCTGCTTCAGCCGGTCCACCACCACAGCCATGTCGGTCTTGCGTTCGCCACGCGGCTTCAGGGTCATGACAAGACGGCCGACATTCGTGGTCGGGTTCACCGCGCCCGCGCCGATCACCGACACCACGCCGACAATGTCCGGGTCGGCCCTGATGGCATCCGCGACCTGCGTCTGCCGCAGCTTCATGTCGGCGAACGACACTTCCGGCCCGGCCTCCGTCACCGCGGTGATCGAGGCCGTGTCCTGGAGCGGCAGGAAGCCTTTCGGTGCGACGACATAGAGAACGAGCGTCGCAACGATGGTGAGGAACGTCACCAGCAATGTGGCGCGCTGATGCCGCAGCACCACCAGCAAGGTGCGCTCGTAGAACGCCACCATCCGGTCGATCCAGCCACTGAGGGTCGCAAGCCCAGGCACCTGCATTTCCTCGTGGTGCAGTTTCAGCAGCCGCGAGCACATCATCGGCGTGAGCGTCAGCGACACCACGGCGGATGTGACCACGGCAATCGTCAGTGTCAGCGCGAATTCGCGGAACATGCGCCCGACAAGGCCGGACATGAACAGCAGCGGGATGAACACCGCGATCAGCGAGACGGTCAGCGAAATGACAGTGAAGCCGATTTCGCTGGCGCCTTTCAGCGCCGCTTCCATCACGCCTTCGCCGTCCTCCATATGGCGGACGATGTTCTCGATCATGACAATGGCGTCATCGACCACGAATCCGGTGCCGATGGTCAGCGCCATCAATGAGAGATTGTCGAGGCTAAAGCCCGCAAAATACATCACGCCGAAACTGGTGATGAGCGAGAGCGGCAGCGCGACGCCCGCGATCAGCGTGGCGCGCAGCGAGCGCAGGAAGATCAGCACCACCAGCGTCACCAGCACAACACTCAAAATCAGCGTGAACTGAACGTCGCGAACGGACGCACGGATGGTGACGGTGCGGTCGCTGACCACCTGCAAATCGACACCGGCGGGAACCGCTTTTTGCAGCTTTGGAATCTCTGCCCGGATCTGCTTCACCACGTCGATGACGTTGGCGCCGGGCTGGCGCTGGATTTCGATCACGACCGCGGGCTTGCCCTGATACCAGGCGCCGGTCTTCTCGTTTTCGAGTCCGTCGACGATCTGTGCGACATCGCCGATGGTGACCGGCGATCCGTTGCGATAGGCAATGATGATCGGCTTGTAGGCGTCGGCGGTGGCGATCTGGTCGTTGGCCGCGATGGTGTAGGCCTGCTGCGCGCCGTCGAGCGACCCCTTGGGGCCGGAGACATTCGCGCCCGCGATCGCGGTGCGCAGGTCCTCCATCGAAATTCCATAGGCGGCGAGCCGCGCGAGATCGGCCTGCACACGCACGGCGGGTTTCAGGCCGCCCAGGATCGAGACGCGGCCGACGCCGGAAATCTGCGCAAGGCGCTGCGCCATCATGGTGTCGGCGAGATCGCTCATCGCGCGCAGCGGCGAGGTTTCCGATGTCATCGCCAGCGTCAGCACCGGCGCGTCCGCCGGGTTCACCTTCGCATAGGTCGGTGGATACGGCAGGTTTTTCGGCAGCACACCGGCTGCGGCGTTGATTGCCGCCTGCACGTCCTGCGTCGCACCGTCGATGTCGCGGTTGAGATCGAACTGCAGCGATATCTGGCTGACGCCGTAGGAACTGGTCGAGGTCATCGCGACCAGCGACGGGATTTGGCCGAGCTGGCGCTCCAGCGGCGCGGTGATCAGCGAGGCCGCCACGTCCGGGCTTGCACCCGGCAATTGCGTCGTGACCTGCACCGTCGGGAAATCGACCTGCGGCAGCGCCGACACCGGCAGCGCCCAGTATCCGAGCGCGCCACCGATCATCAGCGCCACGCCGAGCAGCGAGGTCGCGATGGGCCGGCGGATGAATGGTTCAGAGACGCTCATGGGTGCGCGCTCACAGGTCTAACGGTCATCAACAGGCTCACTGCGGCGCTTTCGCGCCGTCGCCCTTTTGGCCCTTCTCGCCTTTGGGCGCCGCCCCCTGCTCGGTTTGCTCGCCGCGCGCTTCACCCCGCCGCGGCCGTTGCTTGCGCGGCGCAAGGTCCGGCGTCGGCGCCTGATAGTCCTTGCTGATGGCAACCCGCGCGCCCTCGGAGAGATTGGCGAACCCTGTGGTCACCACACGATCCTCAACCGTCACGCCCGAGGCGATCACGGCGATGGTTTCGTTCTGCTGGGTCACGGTGACGGGCCGCGCGGTGACGGTATTGTCCTGATTGATGACATAGACGAACGTCCCGGCAGGGCCGCGCTGAACCGCTGCCGTCGGAATCACCGTCGCCTTGTCGAGGGTATTCACCTTCAGCCGCACATTGACGAACTGTCCGGGCCAGAGCTGGAAATTGCCGTTGGGAAATTCCGCCTTCACCTTCACGGTGCCGGTGGTCTGATCGACCTGGTTGTCGACGCCCATCACTTTGCCGGTGTCGGCGACGGTCTTTCCGTCATTTGCGAACACATCCACCGCGAGCGGCGCTTTGGCCAGCGCGGTGTTGACGCGGAATATCTGCTGCTGCGGCAAGCTGAACTGAACCGCGATCGGCTGCAATTGCGTGATGACCACGACACCCGTCGTGTCCGAGGTCTGGACGATGTTGCCCGGATCGACCTGACGCAGGCCGACGCGCCCGGACAACGGCGCCACGATCTTGGTGTAGCCGAGCGTGGCCTGCGCATTGTCGATGGCGGCCTGATCGGATTTGACCTGCGCTTCGAGCTGCGCAACCAGCGCCTTCTGCGTGTCGGCCTGCTGCGCGGAACCTGCCTTGGCCGTGGCCAGTTGCTGATAGCGGACCAGATCGGTGCGCGCGTTGGCGAGCGTGGCCTCGTCCTGCGCCTTCTTGGCGACGGCCTGATCGTATTGCGCCTGATAGATCACCGGATCAATTTCGGCGAGCACGTCGCCGGCCTTGACGTCCTGGCCTTCCTTGAAGTTGACGGTCAGCAGCTTGCCGTTCACCTGCGCGCGCACGGTGACGTTGTTGAGCGCGCGAACGGTGCCGACACCGTCGAGATAGACCGGCACGTCTTCGATGCGCGGCGTCGCGGCGAGGACGGGAATGCCGAAATCGGGCCGCGTGCGGGTCGCCGTCTCGGCTTTCTTGAAGTAACCCCAGCCGAGATAGCCGAGACCGCCGAGGATCAGCAGCCAGACAATGATCGAGACCGTGCGCCGCCGCGCGCCCGATGCAACGCGCGCGACGCCTTCTCCCGCCGCTTTGGCCTTTTCATTCAGATCGGGCTTAAAGAGCATTCGCCGGACCTTCCACCGTCTTTGGCGACCATCCGCCGCCCAATGCCTGATAGAGACTGACGACCGCGAGCAGCCGGGCGAGCTGGTCTTGCGCCAGCGAATCTTCAGCCTGAAATAGCGTCAATTGCGTGTTTAGCACAGTCACGATGTCAGCCGTGCCGGCCCGGAGCTGTCGTTCCGACAGCTCGAACGCCCGGCGGGACGATGTCACCACGATGCGTTGCAGGCGCAGCCGCTCGTTGGCCTGTTTCAGGGTCGCCAGCGCCGTGTTCACGTCCGCGAAGGCCGAGATCACGGTCTTGCGATAGGTTTGCAGCATCTCGTCCTGCCGCGCCTGCATTAGATCGAAATTGGCCTGAATCCGCCCGGCATCGAAGATCGGCTGGGTCAGCCCCGCCGCCATGTTGAAGAACGCCGATTGCGGCGTGAACAGCGCCGCCAACGCCGCGCTCTGATAGCCGCCCGATGCTGTCAACTGGATGCTCGGAAAGAACTGCGCCCGCGCGCTGCCGACATTCGCGGTCGCCGAGGCCAACTGGTTTTCCTGACGCCGGATATCGGGCCGCTGGGTCAAGAGGTCGGACGGCAGGCCCGGCGTCACGCGCGGGATCGCGATGCTGCCGAGCGAGCCGCCGGTCAGCCGCACCCGCTCCGGCGGTCGCGCGACGAGCGTTGCGAGGATGTTGGCGTTCTGCGCCAGCGCCTGCCGCAACGGGGGCACATTCGCCTTCTGGTTGGCCAGCACGCTTTCCTGCTGCGCAAGGTCGAGCTCGGAGCCGGTGCCGGCATCGACGCGCGCCTTGATCGCATCGTAGATGCGCTGGGCGCTGGCGATGTTGCGGGTTGCGATGTTGATCCGCTCCTGCGATGCGACCACATTGAAATAGGCGTTGGCCACACTCGCCAGCGTGGTCAGCGCCACCACATCGCGGTCGAAACGATTGGCGTTGGCGGTTTCTTCGGCGGCCAGCAGCGCATCGCGGTTCTTGCCCCAGAAGTCGATTTCGTAGCTCGCGCTCATCGAGGCAACATGGTTGGTCACCTCGCCCCGGCCGATGGCGCTGCCTGAGGTCACCACGCCGGTGTTGCTCGACGACCGCGACCGCGAACCGGAGAATGTGCCGGTGACATTCGGTAGCAGCGTCGCGCCCGCGGTCTGGGCCAGCGCGTCCGCCTGACGGATGCGCGCCACGGCGGCGGCGATGTCGAGATTGACAGTCTGCGCCTCCTCCATGAGAACCGTGAGTTCCTGCGAGCGGAAGCCGCGCCACCAGTCGAGCGACGGCGTCGCGGTTTCAGGCGCGGCTGGCGCGGCCTTGTAGTTCGCGGGGATGTCCAGCGCAGGGTCCGGCAGATCGGTTGTCAGGATGCAACCGCCCGAGGTCGCCGCAAGGACCAGCGCCGCGCACAGCGCGAACGGCAGCCGCGGAGATGCTCCACGTCTCGACCTGAGGGGCAGTTCAAACACCGGTGTAAACCATTCTCCGATAGCCAGAATCCATACTAGCTGGCCGTTATCGCGGCGCACAGGGATGTTCAATCACCCTCCCCAAGGACAAGAGCGACCTGTGTCTCTTGGGTGTCAGGTCCGGAATTCGACTTGTCCCCATGAAACGGGCATTTCTCGCGGCCACCGAGAATTCACTGGCCATGCCTTACGAAGATTTCATCTGCAATCCGCATTGCGGGCCTCTGTCGCCCTCTTGCAGCGCACAGTGAACGGCCCGGTTCCCGGCTCTTGCGGATTCGGATCAAAGACGCAAGAATTATGGCAAGCCAACAACGAAGGACAGTTCGGCGAACGTAAGCCGGTAACACGCGAGCAGAGAATCCAAACGCAGGGCTTCATCATACAGATGGATTTGCGCGATGCCTGACGTGATCCCCGTGACCCCCGACACCGTCGACGCGGTGTTGCCGGACGTGCCGAAACTGGCCCGATTGGCTATCAAGTTCGCATCCAGCCTCAGGCGCGGCACCCTCGACATGACGCTGCCGGATGGCCGCGTGGTGCGCTGCGGCGGACTGGAGCCAGGCCCGGCCGCGCACATGACGGTCCATAACTACAATTTCGCCTGGCGGCTGGCGCATGGCGGCGACATCGGCATCGCCGAAGCCTATCTGCGCCGCGAATGGGACACACCGAACCTGACGCAGTTTCTCTACGTGTTTTGCGTCAATCACGAGTTGATCCAGAGCATGCTCGGCGACAAGCCGGTCGCGCGCTTCGTGCAATCGGTCCGGCACTGGTTCAACCGCAACACCAGGAAACAGGCGCGGCGGAACATCTACGCGCATTACGACATCGGCAACTCGTTCTACTCCGCCTGGCTCGATCCGAGCATGACTTACTCGTCCGCGCTGTTCGAGGACCATACGCCCGATCTCACCGCCGCTCAGAACAACAAGTACCGGCGGCTTGCGGAAGCAATCAACCTGCAGCCGGGACAGAGAGTGCTGGAAATCGGCTGCGGCTGGGGCGGCTTCGCCGAATATGCCGCGAAGCATTACGGTGCCAAGGTTGTCGGCCTCACCATCAGCAGCGAGCAGCGCGACTTCGCGCAGAAGCGGATGCAGGCCGCGGGACTGAACGAGAAGGTCGAAATCCGGTTTCAGGACTATCGCGACGAGCGCGGGCAATATGACCGCATCGCCTCCATCGAAATGATCGAGGCCGTCGGCGAACAATTCTGGCCGCAGTATTTCTCGCAACTTCGCGACCGCCTCGTGCCCGGCGGCTTTGCAGGAATTCAGGCCATCACCATTCAGGACAAATTCTTCAACGCCTACCGGCGCGAGGTCGATTTCATCCAGCGGTACGTTTTTCCCGGCGGCATGCTGCCCTCGCCGCAGGTGCTGAAATCGCTCGGCGACAAGTTCGGCGTGCCTCTCATCCGTGAGCGCATTTTCGGAGAAGATTATGCCAAGACGCTCGCGACATGGAGAGACAACTTCCGCGCGGCGTGGCCGAACCTGATGCCGATGGGATTCGACGAGCGATTCCGCCGCCTCTGGGAATACTACCTCGCCTACTGCGAGGCAGGTTTCCTCTCCGGCAACATCGACGTTCGTCAGGTGGTGTTCGCGAAATCGGGTTAACCACGGCGGACATGCCGCAGATCACGCCTGCGGGTGCTGCCCTTGCCGGGATGGCGGGCGGCCTCTAGGTTGACGGCTCACACCTTCGTCTCCTGACACAGCCGGTCCTTCCCAATCATGCCCATTCGCAATGACGTCATCGAAGCCATTGGCCACACGCCGCTCATCAAGCTGAAACGTGCTTCTGAAGAAACCGGATGTACCATCCTCGGCAAGGCCGAATTCATGAATCCCGGCCAGTCGGTGAAGGACCGCGCCGGCAAGCAGATGATCCTCGAGGCCGAGAAGCGCGGCGACCTCAAGCCCGGCGGCCTCGTGGTCGAGAGCACCGCCGGCAATACCGGCATCGGCCTTGCGCTGGTCGCCGCCGCGCGCGGCTATCGGACGATCATCGTGATCCCGGAAACGCAAAGCCAGGAAAAGAAAGACGTGCTGCGCCTGCTCGGCGCCGAACTCGTCGAAGTGCCCGCGCTGCCGTTCAGCAACCCGAACAACTATCAGCATGTCGGCCGCCGCCTCGCGGATGAACTGCGCAAGACCGAAAAGAACGGCGTGCTGTTCGCCGACCAGTGGAACAACCTCGACAACCGCAAGGCCCATTACGTTTCGACCGGCCCGGAAATCTGGGATCAGACAAACGGCAAGGTCGACGGCTTCATCTGCTCCATCGGCAGCGGTGGAACGCTGGCGGGCACGTCGATCTATCTGCGCGAGAAGATCAAGGACATCAAGATCGGCGTCGCCGATCCGCGCGGGGCCGCGATGTATAATTATTTCGACCATGGCGAGATCAAATCGACCGAGGGCGGCTCGATCACCGAAGGCATCGGCCTTGGCCGCGTCACCCCGATCATCGAGGGCGTCCATGTCGACAAGGCCTACCTGATCGAGGACTCCGAGGCCGTGCCGATTGTGTTCGATCTGCTCGAGAACGAAGGCATCTGTGTCGGCGGCTCGTCGGGTGTGAACATCGCGGGCGCCATCCGGCTGGCGAAGGATCTCGGCCCCGGCCACACCATCGTGACCATCCTCGCCGATTACGGCACGCGCTATCAGTCCAAACTGTTCAACCCGGACTTCCTGCGCTCGAAGAACCTGCCGGTGCCGGCATGGCTGGAGCGCAAGAGCACGATCAAGCCGCCGTTCGAGAAGGTGTAGCTGTTTTCGCCATTGCGAGCGACTTAATCCACCTCTCCCCGTTTACGGGGAGAGGTGGAGACGAGCGCAGCGAAGTCTCCGGGTGAGGGGCTGTTGCAAACGATGAATAGCCCCTCACCCGCTCGCTATCGCTCGCGACCTCTCCCCGCACGCGGGGAGAGGTGAAAACCTCACCTCAAAATCTGGCTCAGGAACAGCTTGGTCCGCGCGTGCTGCGGATTGGAGAAGAAGCGGTCCGGCGCGTTCGCTTCCACGATCTGCCCCGCGTCCATGAACACCACGCGGTCGGCGACCTCACGCGCGAAACCCATTTCGTGGGTCACCACCAGCATGGTCATGCCCTCCTTCGCGAGGTCGACCATGGTGTCGAGCACTTCCTTGACCATTTCCGGATCAAGCGCGGAGGTCGGCTCGTCGAACAGCATCACTTTCGGATTCATCGTCAGCGCGCGCGCAATCGCCACGCGCTGCTGCTGGCCGCCGGAAATCTGGCCGGGATACTTGTTCGCCTTGTCGGGAATCCGCACCCGCTCGAGATATTTCATCGCGGCAGCTTCGGCGTCCTTCTTCGGAATGTTGCGCACCCAGATCGGCGCCAGCATGCAGTTCTCCAGAACAGTCAGATGCGGAAACAGGTTGAAGCTCTGGAACACCATGCCGACCTCGCGGCGCACGTCATCGACGCGGCGCAGGTTCGGCCCGAGCTCAATGCCATCGACGTTGATGCGGCCTTCCTGAAATTCCTCCAGCGCGTTGATGCAGCGGATCAGCGTCGATTTGCCGGAGCCTGACGGGCCGCAGATCACAATGCGCTCACCGCGCCCGACACCAAGATCAATGTCGCGCAGCACATGGAAATCGCCGTACCACTTGTTGAGGCCCGAGATGCTGACAATGGAATCTGCGGTCATGGTTTCATCTCAGACGTTCTTGTGGACATTCAGCCGCCGCTCCACGAACAGCGAATAGCGCGACATTCCAAAGCAGAACACGAAATAGATGATGCCGGTGAAAGCGAAACCGGTGAACAGCGTGGTCGGCGTCGCCCAGTTCGGATCGGCAAATGACGCGCGCAATTGCCCGAGCAGGTCGAAGATCGCCACGATCAGCACCAGGGTCGTGTCCTTGAACAGCGCGATGAAGCTGTTGACGAGGGCCGGAATGACATGGCGCAGCGCCTGCGGCATGACGATCAGGCCCGTGGTCTTCCAGTACGAGAGACCAAGCGCGCTGGCGGCTTCCGCCTGCCCGCGCGGAACCGCTTGCAGACCGCCGCGGATGACTTCGGCATTATAGGCACCTGCGAACAGCGCGATGCCGATCAGGACGCGCACGAGGCCGTCCACCGTGAAGTTGCCCGGCAGGAACAGCGGCAGCATGTAGGTGGCGAAGAACAGCACCGTAATCAGCGGCACGCCGCGCCAGAACTCGATGAAGGCGATCGAGAACAGGCGGATCAGCGGAATGGTCGAGCGCCGCCCGAGCGCCAGAATCATGCCGACCGGCATGGAGGCGACGATGCCGGTGACGGAGACCACGAGCGTGACCAGCAGACCGCCCCATGAGCGTGTATCGACAATCGGCAGGCCGCCGCCATCGAGACCCATCACCGCGATCACAAGAGCTATGCCGGCGAAGGTCGCGATGCTGGCGAACAGCGCGCGCCAGCCGTTGCGGAAACCGCCTGTGATGAAGAACGCGATCAGCGAGACGATGATGGCTGTGAGCAAAACATCGGCCCACAGCGGGGAATGGAACCTCTGGATATAATCGCGCAGCCATTCGAGCGGCCACACCAGCCAGCCGAGCACGCGGCCGAACCACGCCAGCGCCTCGCCGGTCCATGCGGCGGGCTGGCTGAACAGCCCCCGGCTCATGCTGGTCCCGGCGTCCGCCAGTCGCGTCCCGGCATCGACGATGCTGGCGGCGAAGCCCGATCCGAGATCGGCCAGCCAGTGAACCGCGAAGCCTTTCAGGCCGCCGCCGCGCAGCAGGAAGAAGCCGACGACGGGATAGGCGAAAAAGAACAGGCCGGAGTTCAGCGTCTTGGCAGGCGCGCGCGGGATCAGCAGCGGCAACAGCAACAGCGCACCGAGCGCGAAGGTCAGATTAACCCGCCAGCGCTGATCCTCCGGATAGAAGCCGTAAATGAACTGCTCGAACTTGGCCTGCACGAACGGCCAGCACGCGCCCACGACACGCCCGACATTGGCTTCGAGACAGGCGTTGCGGTCGCTGCCCTGCCAGACCGCATCGACGAAAAGAAACTTCACGACAGGAACGAGGATCAGCCACAGCAGCGCCGCGCCGATCAGGGTGATCATGATGTTGAGCGGCGAATTGAACAGCCGCTCGCGCGCGAAGCCGACGACGCCGGTGGTCCGCACCGGCGCGCGGCGCTGTTCGACCATATCCGTGCGGACGAAGGCAGCCTGCTCCGTCATGCGGCAAGGCTCCGGTTCAGACGCCAGCCGTAGAAGCTCATGATCGCGCTCGTCACCAGCGAGATCAGCAGATACACGCCCATGGTCAGCGCGATGATTTCCACCGCCTGCCCGGTCTGGCTCAATGTCGTACCGGCGAAGACCGAGAACAGGTCGGGGTAACCGATGGCAACCGCGAGCGATGAGTTCTTGGTCAGATTGAGATACTGATTGGTCAGCGGCGGCAGGATCACGCGCATGGCCTGCGGCATGACGATCAGCCGCATCGTCTCGCCGCGCGACAGGCCGAGCGATGCGCCCGCTTCCATCTGGCCCTTCGGCACGGACTGCAATCCGGCGCGGACGATTTCAGCGATGAAGGCCGCGGTGTAGGTCGAAAGCGCGATGGTCAGCGCCGCGAATTCCGGCAGCACCTTCGCACCGCCCGCGAAGTTGAAACCCTTCAACTGCGGCATGTCGAGCGCAAACGGCGCGCCGAACGCGAGGATGGCGAGCAGCGGCAGGCCGAACAGCATCGCCAGCACGAAGGGCCAGGTCGCCAGCTTTTCGCCCACTGCATAGAGTTGCCGCCGCGCATAGAGCCGCATCAGGAGCGACGCGGCGATGCCGATGACAATGGCTGCAATAAAGACACCGAATGACTGTTGTGGAACAAAGTCAGGAACAATCAGCCCGCGATTGCTCAGAAAGACCGTGCCAAACAGCGAAATGCTCTGGCGGGGGCTTGGCAGCGTCGCAAGCACCGCGAGATACCAAAACAGAATCTGGAACAGCAGCGGCAGGTTGCGGATCAGTTCGACATAGCCGCCGGCAATTCGTGCGAGCAGCCAGTTCGGCGACAGGCGCCCCAGCGCGACGATCACGCCGAGAATGGTCGCGATGACGATGCCAACGATCGACACCAGCAGCGTGTTCAGCAGCCCGACCAGAAACACCCGGGCATAGGTGTCGGTTTCCGAATACGGGATCAGCGCCTGACTGACGGCGAATCCCGATGTGTTGGACAGGAATCCGAAACCGGATGCGATCCGCTGCGCCTGCAGGTTGGTACGCGCGTTCTCGATAATCTCGTAGCCGATCCAGAGCACCACGGCGACGAAAACGATCTGCACGATCACGCCACCCCACCCGGCCTGCCCGCCGAGCGCACGGCGAAGCCGCGCAGCCAGTTGAAGCGGGGGCTTGCGGGGTTGGTCTGCCATTGCCGGGACCGGCAACGCCGTCAGCGGATCGGTGGCGCGTATTGCAGCCCGCCCTGATTCCAGAGCTTGTTCAGTCCCCGCGCGATGCCGAGCTTGGAGCCCGCGCCGACATTGCGATCGAACGATTCGCCGTAGTTGCCGGTTGCCTTGATGATCCGCGTCACCCAGTCCTTGGTCAGGCCGAGCTGTTCGCCGAGATTGCCGTCGGTGCCGAAGATACGCTTCAGTTCCGGCTTGGACGATTTTGCCATCTCATCGACGTTCTTCTGCGTGATCGCATACTCCTCGGCGTTGATCATCGCGAATAGCGTCCACTTCACGATGTCGAACCACTGGTCGTCGCCATGGCGCACCACGGGGCCGAGCGGCTCCTTGGAGATTACTTCGGGCAGCACGGCATGATCGTTCGGCGCGGCGAGCTTGAGACGTTCGGCATAAAGCTGCGAAACGTCCGAGGTGAACACGTCGCAGCGCCCGGACTCGTAGGCCTTCACCGTTTCATCGGCGGTGCCGAACGCGATCAGTTCATACTTCATGTTGTTGCCCTTGAAGTAGTCCGAGACGTTCTGCTCATTGGTGGTGCCGGTCTGCACGCAGATCGACGCGCTGTTCAACTCAAGCGCCGAATTCACCTTGAGCGACTTGCGGATCATGAAGCCCTGCCCGTCATAATAGGAAATGCCGGTGTAGTTCAGGCCGAGCGAGGTATCGCGCGACAGCGTCCAGGTCGAGTTGCGCGACAGCACGTCGATCTCGCCGGACTGCAGCGCCGTGAAGCGGTCCTTCGCCGACAGCGGCACAAACTTCACCTTGCTCGGGTCGTTGAAAATCACCGCCGCAAGGGCGCGGCAGACATCGACGTCAAGTCCGGTCCAGTTGCCCTTGTCGTCGGGCGCCGAGAAGCCGGGCAACCCCTGGCTGACGCCGCATGACAAGGTCCCCCTGTCCCTCACCCCTTGCAGCGTTCCGCGATCCTTGGGCTTCTCCTGCGACTGGCCGAAAGCAGGCGCGACAGCGAGAGCGGCAAGAGTTGAAATAAGAGCAAACGAGACCCGTTTCATGGAAAGACCTTTCCCGACAGTTCGGCACAATCGACGGACAACGTCGTATCGGGCCAAACGATCCTTTGATGCGCGATAATCCCAGCTAAATATCTGGTCTGCATAACAGAACGCCGAGCGCCACGGGTCAAGGGGTTGACGTCCGCCATCGCCGTCAGCTTACTGAGCATACCACTCGCGAGCCGCGCTTCGATCATTTCGGGCAACGCTGCGGCAAGATGTCTTCCAAAGTGACCATCACATGTCCCGAAACGACAATCGGCCTTCCTCCCCGCTCGATCCGCAGACCGAACTGGTCACCTCCGGCCGCGATACGGTCGCGCAAAAGGGCTTTATCAATCCCCCTATCGTGCGCGGCTCGACGGTGCTGTATCCCACCGCCGAGGATCTCCACGCCCATCGCGGCGAATTTCAGTATGGCAGGCATGGCACGCCGACCACGAAGGCGCTTCAACAGGCCCTGATGGCGCTGGAAGGCCCGAACTGCGCCGGGGTGGGACTGGCGCCCTCCGGAGTCGGCGCGATTTCCACAGCCTTGCTCGCGATTCTCAAGGCCGGCGATCACGTCCTTGTCATCGACAGCGTGTATCGCCCGACGCGCAACTTCTGCGACTCGCTGCTCAGGCGCTATGGCGTCGAGACCACCTATTTCGATCCGATGATCGGCGCCGGAATCGAAAAGCTGTTCAGGCCGAACACCCGCGCGGTCCTTGTGGAAGCGCCAGGATCGCAATCGTTCGAGATGCCTGACATTCCGGCCATCGCGGCGGTTGCGCACGCCAGGGGCGCGATTGTGCTCGACGACAACACCTGGGCCACGCCACTTTTCCATCGCTCGCTGGATCAGGGCGTCGACATCAGCATTCAGGCCGGAACGAAGTATATCGGCGGTCATTCGGACATCATGTTCGGCACCATCGCCGCCAATGCAAAGGCGTGGCCGCTGATCACCGATGCGATCCGCCTGCTCGGCGTCTGCGCTGGGCCGGACGACGTGTTTCTCGCGCTGCGCGGCCTGCGCACGCTCGCGGTGCGTCTCGCTCATCATCAAAAGTCCGGCCTTGAGATGGCGCGCTGGTTCGCGGAGCATCCGGAAGTGCTGCGCGTGATTCATCCGGCGCTGGAGAGCGATCCGGGACACGCGATCTGGAAGCGCGACTTCACCGGCGCGAGCGGCCTGTTCAGCATCGTGCTCAAGCCCGCATCGAAAAAGGCCGTCGACGCGTTTCTCGACACCGTGAGCCTGTTCGGCATGGGCTATTCGTGGGGCGGCTTTGAAAGCCTCGTCATTCCGTTCGACTGCTCATCCTACCGGACGGCGACGACATGGAATCCGGGCGGGCCGACGCTCCGATTCCACATCGGGCTGGAAAATCTCGATGACCTGAAAGCCGATCTTGAGCGGGGCTTCGCGGCGCTGAAGGCGGCGGGATAAGGTCTCTCTACTGTCATGGCCGGGCTTGTCCCGGCCATCCACGCCTTTCTTAATTCAGTTTCCTGAAGACGTGGATGCCCGGGACAAGCCCGGGCATGACGAAGAACTCTGGCAATAGCTGTGCAGCATTGACGACACCTCAGGGTGACGGCGCTCCTCCTGATGCCGCTATTCCTTCTCGACCTTCGAGCCGGAGCCGCGGTTCTTCACGATCAGCATGATATTGCGGATGTATATCAGCGTCGCCAGTCCCTGCCCGAGGATGATCACCGGCTCGCGCTTGGCGATGCCGTAGATCAGGGTCATCAAGCCGCCGCCCATGGAGAAGAACCAGAAGGCCATCGGCACCACGCTCTGGCCCGCGCGCTCGCTCGAAATCCACTGCACGAGGAAGCGTGCCGTGAACAGCAATTGCGCGACAAGACCGAACGCCAGCCAGAAGTCGAACTTCGCGACGAACACGTCGTAGAGATAGTCGCCGAGTTGCTGACCGAACTGAATCAGCATCAGGTCACCTCCGTCGCGACCGGCGTCGATTTCTTGCGGCGGATCAGCCACCACACGCCCGCAAGATCCATGATTCCGATCCAGAGCCGGTCGAAGAAACCGTAATTCGACACGCCGGAATGGCGCGGACGGTCGATCACATCGACATAGGCGATGTCGTAACCCTCGCGCCGCACCAGCGCCGGCAGGAAACGATGCAGACCATCGAAATATGGCAGGGCAAGGAAGACATCGCGGCGGAATGCTTTCAGCCCGCAGCCGGTGTCGCGGGTGCCGTCGTGCAGAATCGCGTTGCGCACACCGTTGGCTGCACGCGACTGAAACCGCTTGAAGCCTGTGTCCTTGCGTCCGACGCGCTGGCCCGCCGCGAGGCCCACCTTCTCGCCGCCCTTTTCGACGGCTTCGATCAGGTTCACCAGAAACGCCGGGTTGTTCTGTCCGTCGCCATCGAGGGTCGCGACGATTTTGCCGCGCGCCGCGCGCACGCCTGTGCGCACCGCAGCGGACTGTCCGCTGGAGGCCGCGTGGCGAATCTGGCGCAGGTTGCCGCGCTTCTGCATCTCGGCAGCAAGCCGCTCGCCGGTGGCGTCAGTAGAGCCGTCGTTGACGTAGATGATCTCGTAAGCCCAGCGGCCATCGAGCGCCGCCGCGATCTCGGCGATCAGCGGCGCGACGTTGTCCTGCTCGTTACGGACGGGAACCACGATGGACACGTCAGGGGCCGGCAGGCCGGATGTTGCTGATGAATCGCTCATATTGCCGATTGGGTCCGAAAGCCGGTAAATGCGGCTAAATAACCGCAAGGCGACCGCTTCTTATGGTGACACGGCCTCGCGGGCAACCCTTTTCAGGGAGGCCCAGGACGGCCCTGCGAGGGGTTCGATGGTCCCGTCCCGGTTGATCGTGAAGCCCAAACGCCGGGCCGCGAACCAGTAGCGCACGAACATCGCCCCGATCACCCCGGTCAGCGCGCCGCCGACCACATCGCTCGGATGATGCGCCAGCAGGATGACGCGGCTGACACAGATCAGAACCGCATAGAGCATCATGAGCGGCGTCACCTTGCGCCAGACAGCAGAGACAGCAAAGGCCAGCGCGAATGCCGTCGTGGCATGACCGGATGGCAGGCTCTCAAAAGCCGGATTGCCCGCGAAGTGATGGAAGTTGAAGGCATTGGCTTCGCCGCCGACAAACGGCCTGCTCCGCCCGATGATGTATTTCAGGACTTCCGCAAGCAGAACCGCTGTCAGCACAGAGAAGAAGATATACTGAACGCGAACCCCGAACGCGATCAGCACCTGCCGCGATAATCTCGTCAGCCGCGGTATCAGCACCAGCAGCACGAGCAGCGCTGCTGCCAGCGCCCACAGAACATAGGTCGATTTTCCGAAGTCGGTGAAAATCCGCAGCGGCCACAGGCTGGCCGTCCCGCGCGGCGGCATCAGCTTGATCGCCGCGACATCGGCCGCAAACATCAGCAGCCCGATGGCGGCTGCCGTCAGCACTGCCAGTCCAAGCCAGCGCCGGGCCAGCGCGCGGCGCGCTTCGGCACGGCGGGAATGCGACGGCGTGCGCACAAGCTGCGCCAGCGATTGCCATGCAACGGAACCGAGTTGCACGACATAGCTGGAGGGCTGACCGCCGCTGATTTCAGCCGCCATTCTATTCGGTCCCTTCGGAGCGGAAGATCGCGATGGAAATCGCCTTACCGGTCGAGATGTTGTAACCGTCGATGCGGGTGGCCACGTCGTAGCGCAGGCCGATGGTTTCGGCACGCTGCGCGAAGGCGCGCTCCTCGCGCCATTCCACCAGTGCGAAGCGACAGCTTCCCTGCAGCAGGAAGTCGGCCGCGCCCGATCCGTTGGTCAGGATGGTCTGGGTGCCGACCATGAACACAAGGCTCGGTTCATGGAAGCCCGCCGCCGCCGCCGCGGGGCCGACGCACTGGACGCTGCGCAATGCGCGCGCGACCTGCACGCTCGGAAACACCGGCGTGAGCGAGGGCAGCACAACGCCGTAGATGCAGACCGCGAGAAACCACGACGCGCCGACGCCGTTCAGCAGCGAGCGTTCGGCGCGGTAGTCATCATACATCCACCATGCGAACAGCCCAAAGATCAGCGCGCCCGCGCCGAACGGCCAGGCAAGGAACTCCGGCTGCCGGAGCAGCGAAATCGCGCCGATGATCGAAGCCACCGCGATGATCAGCGGCAACACGAACCACCACGCCGTCCCGCGCACGATCCACGCGCCCTGCGACAGAACCTTGCGCTCGAGCGCGCCGATGATCAGGATCGCAATGGCGGGATACAGCGGCAGCACGTAGTGCGGCAGCTTGGTGATGACGATTTCAAAGATGATCCACGCCGGCAGCAGCCAGGCGAGCAGGAATTGCGCGCCGGGTTCGCGGCGCGCACGCCAGACCGCGGGCACCGCGAGACCTGCCAGCGTCGCCCCCGGCCAGAACGTGACCCAGAACAGCAGAAGGTAAAGTCCCGGCGGCGCGCCGTGCGATTCCTGAGCGCGGGCGACCTTGTTCAGCATGTCGCTGCCCAGCGAATCCGCGAAGAACGTGTCGCCTGCCTTGAGGAAGATCAGGATGAACCACGGCAACACCAGCACCAGCGTCCACATCAGACCCCAGACCGGCCGCAACCGCCACAGCCACGCCGCCGAGCGATCGAGGATCGCCAGCGTCACGACCGTGAGCGCGACGAACATCAGGATCAGCGGCCCCTTGAGCAGGATGCCGCCCGCCATCGCCGTCCAGAAGATAAACGCGAGCTTCCACGATGGATTTGGATTGTCATCGCCGCGCTGCCACGACAGATACGCGCGCGCCATCGCGCCCATCACCGCCGTTGTGGTCAGCAGCAGCATCGCGTCGGTCTTGGCAAGACGCGCCTCGACCCCGAGCAGGATCGAACTGCACATCAACAGACCGGCGAGCAGCGCGCCGCGCCGCGTGACGAATGCCAGTGCCGTCCAGTAGGTCAGAAGCACCGCGCCGATCGCACCGATCAGCGACGGCACGCGATAGAGCCAGATGCGCACCTGCGCGCGCGGCAAACCGAGCTTCGATGCAGTCTCGACGACAGCGGCCTGCGCCCAGTAGATGCCGACCGGCTTCTTGTAACGCACCTCGTCCTGGAAACGGATATCGACGAAATCGCCGCTCTCGACCATCTGCTTGGTGGCCTGCGCGAAGCGGGCTTCGTCGCGGTCGACCGGGGGAATGTTGAAGAAGCCGGGCAGGAAGAACAGCAGGCCGGCCACGATCAGCAGCAGGACGGCCCGGGTGTGGCTGGCGACCGCGAAATCAATGACACGCACGAGACCGCTCCCGGGATTTTTCTGTTCCACGGGCTCGCGCGGTGCGCCAAATCGGGGTCTCGGGTAGCTCTCGGCCATCGGTTCCGCATACGCGGAAACCACCCGCCGGACAACAGCTTGGACCGGCTCTACTGAATTCTCACGACAACTGTGTCCGCCGCGCCAGTCGCATCCATCACGGTCAGCCGGGCGAAGCCCGGACCGGGCGGATCGACCAGTTTCTGACGGCGGCTGTCGATATTGCCGACGGCGACGCCGTTAACCATCATGGTCAGGGGCAAGACCCCGCCCGCCACCTTCACCGGCATGGGCGAAATGTTCGCCTGACCGCCGCCATAGGCGTCAATCCGTGAGCCATCGAGCGGAAACTGGATGCGCAGCGCCTGCTCACTGCCGGCCCGGACGAATTCACCCGAGGCCCGGAAGCGGCGCAACGGCAGCGGCAGCCTGGCGTTGCTGGCGATCAGTGTTCCCCTGGGGGCCTTGGCCAAGCCCTGCGGCAGCTTGCCGGTGCGCGCGAAGGCGTCGAACAGGATCGGTGCTGCCGCCGTCCGGCCGGTCAGGCCCGGAACCGGGGCGCCGTCCGGGCGGCCAACCCAGACGCCAATGGTCATCCGGCCATCGAAGCCGATCGACCAGGCGTCGCGGTAGCCGTAGCTGGTGCCGGTCTTGAATGCGAGGCGGTTGCGCGGCGCATTGTCCGGCGGCGGCGTTCCCATCAGGACATTGCCGACCAGCCATGCGGCAGACGGATCGAGCAGCCTCCGGGCTTCCGGCTCCTGTCCGTCGTCCGGACGGACGATTTCCCGCAAGGCGACCGTGTCGCCGGAGCGCGCCAGACCTGCATAGAGGCGGACAAGGTCGCTCAGGGTGATGCCGACACCGCCGAGGCCCATGGCAAGACCGGGCGTCTCATCCTTCGGCAGGATCAGGTTCGCGCCGGCCTGCTTGATCCGCGCCGTGAGCCGGTTCGAGCCAATGCGGTCGAGCAGCGCGATGGCCGGCACGTTCAGCGACATCTGCAGCGCCTTGCGCACCGTCACCGTGCCCTGGAAGGTCATGTCGAAATTTTCCGGCGCGTAGACGCCATAGCGAACGGGCCGATCCTCGATCAGGCTTTCGGGATGAACGAACCCATCCTCGAACGCGAGGCCATAGATGAACGGCTTGAGGGTCGAGCCGGGCGAGCGCACCGCGCGGGTCATGTCCACCTGCCCCGCGCGCTTCACGTCGAAGTAATCCGACGAACCGACATGGGCGATCACGTCACCGGTCTCGTTATCGACCGCGAGAATGCCGATCGAGACATCCGGCCCCTGCGCCAGGGCGCGGTCGCGCGCGAGATGTTCCAGCGCCGCCTGGATGGTGGAGTCCAGCGTCAACTGGATAACCGGCGCGTCCTTCATGGTCACAAGCGACTGATCGGTTGAATGCGGGGCAAGCAACGGCATCGGCTTGCGCAGGCGCGGTACGGCTTCGCGCTTCGCCTGAACCGCGTCGTCGGCGGACACGCGCCCGGCCGCGACCATCAGCGATAGAACACGATCCCGCGCGGCGCGCGCCGCCTCCGGGTGCCGGTCGAGCCGCCGCGTTTCGGGCGACTGCGGCAGCGCCACCAGCAGCGCGGATTCCGCGAGCGACAGCCGCTTCGGTTCCTTGCCAAAGTAAGCGAACGACGCCGCGCGCACGCCTTCGAGATTTCCGCCGAACGGCGCGAGCGTCAGATAAAGATCGAGGATTTCATCCTTGCTCAATTTGCGCTCGAGCTGAACCGCGCGCACCATCTGGCGCAGCTTGGCGTAGACCGAGCGCTCCTGACGCGGCTCCATCAGCCGCGCCACCTGCATGGTGATGGTGGAGCCGCCCGAGACGATGTGCCCGCGCGTCACCAATTGGAATGCGGCACGCCCGATGGCCAGCGGATCGACACCGATATGCGAGCGGAAACGCCGGTCCTCGTAATTCAGCAGCAGATTGAGATAGCCGGGATCGACATCCTTCGCATGGGCCGGCAGCCGCCAGCGCCCGTCCGCCATGGCGAACGCGCGCAGCAGCTTGCCGTTGCGGTCGAGAATGGTGGTCGAGACCTTCCGTGCGTCGGCGAACGGCAGCGGCGGCAGCGAGGCGATCCAGATGGCGGCGGCCGTCACCAAGAAAACAAACACAGCCGTAGTCGCCACGGTAAACTGACGGAAAATACGTCGCCTAGAGTTTGATCCATCCGAGTTGAATCGTGGTGTCGGTGCAGCGGCAAACGAGATCGGCTCCCTCTCCCCTGTGGGGAGAGGGTTGGGGTGAGGGGATCTGGATCCATCGAGAGATTCTACGCCCTCACCCGCCTCGCTTCGCTCGGCGACCTCTCCCCACGGGAGAGGTGAAGCAAGCGTACGCGCCGGGACGACCGGAGAAGTCTCGCCGGTGACCGGAGAGTTATGGTCGTCCTTCCCGCTCATTTCGCCTTCGTCACCTCGACGGTTCCGGTGCCGGTGCGGCCGTAGCGCGAGGGATTGTACATGTCCTCGACATAGGCCTGCGGCAGCACGTATTTGCCGGGCGAGACCGCGCGCACGATATAGGCCACCGTGAACACGGCTTCATCCTTGGCTTCGCGTTCGATGGCCGCGCTGAAGCGGTCATCCCGGAACTCGGTGTGTTCCGGCTCCTCGCCGTCCTCGATCCAGTCGAGCGTTCCGCTGTCGCCGGACGACACCAGCTTCGGATTGTCGATCTCGAGGCCCGCCGGGAGATAATCGACCACCATGATGCGGCCGAATTCCGGCTTGGCTTCGGTGACCTTGAGCACAACCGCAAACCGGTCGTTCTGCCTGGCCTTGCTCACGTCGGCGGGCTTGCCGTCGAGCGTGAAGAAATTGCGCTCGATCTTGAAGCCGTTCGACGCGGCAGGCTCCGGTGTGATCGGCGCGCCGGTCACCGAGACCACCGCCTGCACCGGCGCATCGCCGGTGTTGGTGATCGTGATCGGCTTTGCCGCAACGTCCGTGCTGCGATAGTTGCGGTACACCGCGCGCTTCGCCGCTTCGCCGTTGACGGTGACCGCGAGGCTGTTGGCCTCCTTCGCCAGCGCCCGAGAAGCCAGAACCAGCCACGCATTTTCCTGCGTCGAGGTGTACGGCGTCAGACCGCGCGCGGCCTCGACCCGCTCCACCGCGAGGCTGATGGTCGCCTTCGGCGCGTTGCCTTCGCTGGACAGCGACACCAGCGCCGCCGCGTCGCGCAGCGACGAGCCGTAGTCCATACGTCCAAATTCCAGCGCGGGCTTCGGTGCGAGGCTGTTCACCGCCGCCGCATAAACACGCTCGGCGCGTGCCCGGTCACCGACCAGCGCCAGCGCTGCGGCCAACTGCGCCTTGGCGATGGGGGTGGCGATGTTGTTCAGCTTGGTATCGGCGAGATAACGCAGGTCGCCGATCGGCGCGGTGCCGTTCTTCGCCAGCACATAGAGACCATAGGCAAGATCGCGGCCGCCATCCTTCTCCGGCTCCTCGGCGTTGACGACCGAGTTGCGGATGCGGTCCAGCGCCGTCTTGAACAAGACGTCCGGCACCGCAAAGCCCTTCTCGCGGGCCCGTGTCAGGAAGTCGGTGACATAGGCATCGAGCCAGGCATCGTCGCCGCCTGCCGACCACAGGCCGAATGAGCCGTTCGAGCCCTGCCGCGCCAGAAGGCGATCAATCGCATCCTTGATGCGCTGATCCACACCGGCGTCGAGCGCCAGATGGTTCTCCGCCGCGAGATCGTTGACATAGAGCAGCGGCATGGCGCGGCTGGTGATCTGCTCGGAGCAGCCGAACGGATAGCGGTCCAGCGCCTTCAGGATCGTCGCCGCGTCGAGCGCGGTGGACAGGCCGACCGAGAGTTGGACGCCGCCGGTGCCCTGCACGAGATCGGAGAACATGTCCGAGGTCAGCGTCAGGCTCTCGCCCTTCGCCAGTGTCCGCACCGAACGGCGCGCCAGAATCTGCGTCGCCGGTTTGACGTTGAGATCGTAGTGCCGCGCGAGCGTCAGCCCGTCCGGCCCCGTGATGTTCACGTCGAGCGCCGCCGCCCCTGCTCCGCCCGCCGCGTCAATGGCGAGCGCAACGGTGCTGCGCTGTCTGGCCGCCAGCCGCATGGTGGTCGCCGGGTTGCCGGTGATCTTCACCGGCCCCGATGGCTTGACGCTGATGACGTAGTCACCCGCCGCGCCTTCGACGTTGTCGAGATCGAGATTCATGGTGCCGCGGTCGCCACTGAGCAGGAAGCGCGGCAACGTTGCGGTGAGCACGACAGGATCGCGCACGGTCACGTCAACATTGGCGCGGCCGACCTTGGTCGCCGTCCAGGCCACCGCCATGACGCGCGCGGTACCGGCAAACTCCGGAATGTCGAACGAGACCATCGCGGTGCCGTCTGCGCCGACCGTGACAATGCCGGAGTACAGCGCAAGCGGCTTCTGGGTCGGAGGGCTGCCCTGAAGTTCAGCGGCTGCGCCGTCACCACCGGTGCGGATTTGGCCGCGCGTGCCCTGCATGCCGTCGATCAGTTGCCCGTAAAGATCACGGATTTCGGACGTCATGCGGCGCTGGCCGAGATAGTAGTCATCCGGCGCGGGCGGCTTGTAATTGGTGAGATTGAGAATGCCGACGTCGACGGCAGCCACCACGATCTTGGCGTCCTCGCCGCGGCTGAGACCCTCGATCTTGACCGGCAGCTTGAGCGCCGTGCCCGGACGCACAAGCGCCGGCGGCGTCAGCGACACCTTGAGCGTGCGCTCGGCCTTGTCGATGCCGAACCATTTCAAGCCAATCGCCCGGCCGGGCATGCGCTGGGCGGCGGCGTCGAGCGGACGGCGCAGGGTCGCGACGACATAAGCGCCGGTGCCCCAGTCCTTGCCGATGGCGATGTTGATCTTGTTCTGGCCTGCCTTGACGTCGGCGGACTGCGTGGTCAGCAGGCGGTCGCCCAATACGTTGATGGTGAGCTTGCCTGCCGTGCGCGCATTCACGGACACGACCATTGTGTCACCGGACTTATATTCCGGCTTGTCGATAGAGGTTTCCAAGAGGTCCGGGGTATCGGTGCCGTCGGAGTACCAGCCGACATCGAACTGCACCGAGGTGATCGGGCCGTCGGCATCGCTGGACTTCACGTCGAGCCGGTAGCGGCCCGGCTGCGGCGAGACGGTGATGCGGGCGGGCTTGTCGGCGGCGATGACAACATCGCCATCCGCCACGCGCTTGGTCGATTTCACCGGCTCGTAATCCCAGGACGAGCCTTGGCGGTACCACTGATAACGCGACTCCATCTTGAGCAGTTCGTAACGCAGGCCGCTGCGCGCCAGCGACTTGCCGTCGGGCGCGACATAGACCACATCGAAATTGGCCGGATCGCCTTCGGCGACGTTCTTGTCCGAGAACAGCGGCTTCACGCCGATCATTTCGTCGCCGGGCGCAACAGGAATCGTCAGCTTGCGCTCGACGGCGCGTCCGCCGGTTTCCACCATGCGGACGAAGACCTGCGCTTCCTGCGGCCGCTGCGATGACGGCGGCTTGGGCAGGCTGACGGTGAACTTCGCCTTGCCGTTGGCATCGGCCTCCGGGAGGTTTTCCAGCGGCGTGCGTTCGTTGTTGGTGCTTTCGTCGTCGGCGATGCCGAACCTGTAGCCGGCATAGCCCGGACGGTCGGCCGCCGTCGCAATCAGCAGGTCGCCTTCGAGCGCCAGACCCGAGGCCGGGGCGCCGTAGAGGAAGCGACCATCGACTTCAAGTTCTGCAGGAAGTTCAGCCGTAATCTGCTTCGCCTTGGAAGTTAAGGTGAATTCGATCCGGTCGGCGACATAGTCCTCGACCATGAAAGTGGTCTCACCCACCGACGGCGCCTTCGGATCGGTGAAGGCGCGGACCCGCCAGGTGCCGGTCGGCACCGCCGAGTTGAGCGGCAGAGTCAGGCTGCGGCCGCCAGCGCCTTGATCCGGCACCACGGAGCGGCGGAATTCCACGCCGTCGGGCCGCTCAACCACCAGCGTCATCGGCGTACCAGTGACACCGTTGCCCTTGCCATCGCGCAGCAGCGCGGTGACATAGACCGTCTCACCGGAGCGGTAGACACCGCGTTCGGTGTAGACGAATGCATCCGGCCCTGCGGGCACCGTGCGGCCCGAGACGCCGCGATCGGTCAGGTCGAACGCATTCGACTTGAGGCTGAGGAAGGCATAGTCACCCTTGTCGCCGGAGACCGACAATAAAGCCGGAGAAAGCCCGCCCTCGCCCCGCGCCAGCCCGGCCTCGAACAGCACATGACCCGCGCTGTCGGTCTTGCGAGTGGCGAGAATTTCATTGCTGCGCGACACCAACCGCACCTCGGCATTTGCCGTCGGCTCGGTGGAGGCCAGCGAATTGACGAACACATGCACGCCGTCATTGCCGGAATAAGCGGTCAGGCCAAGATCGGAGACAATGAACCACTGGGTCGCCAGCGAGCTCGAGTCATCGTCGCTGCCCGAACCCGGCCCCTTGGCGGCGGCGGTCATCACATAGACGCCCGGCTGCATCTCGCCGACGGCCTGGTCGATCGGGAATGCGGTGACCACATCGGCGTTCAGGGTCGGCTGGGTGACGACCTCGCCGGTCCAGACCTTGACGCCTTTCTCGTTGCCGAGGTCGGACAGTTCATAGGTCGAGAGGCTGCGCTGGAAGTCGCTGCCCAACACCGAGTTGATCAGGTTGCGGTCGCCGATCCGGAAGATGTTCACCGACACCGAGGGCGTGTTGACGCTGACCAGCGGAATGCCCTTCTGGCCGGTGCGCGGCAGCACATAGGCGCGGCCCGTGAAGCGCACGAACGGCTTGCGGTCACGGACATAGATGTTGAACTCCGCCGACTTCGGCAGGGTTTCCTTCACGGTCGATGGCATGCCGGCGCGCAGATTGACGGTGTAGCGCTCGCCATGCTTGAGACCTTCGACGCAGAGCTGCTTTTCCTCGGTGGTGATCGCCGGGCTGTCGGCGCCTGCCAGCGCGACGAACGGATTGAAATCGGCCCGCTTGGGCAGTTCCTCGGAGAACTGGAAGCAGGCGCGCGGGGACGCCGAGTCCGAATCCACGCTGTAATCGAGCAGCCGGAAGCCCTTCTCGTCGCGCAGCTTCTCATACTTGCCGCGCACCTCCGCGACCTCTTTCTGGTCGAGCGACAGGCGCAGCGCATCGAGGGCCGGACGCCACAGCTTGCGCTCGGCGAGCGCGCTGCCCAGCACCGCGAGGGCGTCGGCTTCCTCGCCGGAATTGGCGGCACGCAGGTAGGCGATGTAGGCGGCGGTGGAGGCCCGCTCGTAGAAGAAAATCCGCTCGCGATTATCCGAGGGGCGGATCTGGAAGATGGTTTTGGCCAGCCGCAGCCAGTTGCCGCTGTCTTCCGGCGCCACCGCCGCGGTCTGCCCGAGGAGTTGCAGGACGCCGCGCAGGTCGCCCCGCTTGAAAGCGGCGTCGGTATCGGACTTCAGCGTGGCTGCGGTCTTGTTGATGATCCCGGCCTCGGTCTTGATCTGGGCCTCGAGCCGGATGGCGGAATCCGCCAGATCATCCCGCTTGAACGCCTTGTCGGCGGCATGGGCGGACGCCAGACCGAGCGCCAGCGTGGCGCAAACCGAGATGGCGCGAACCAGACCTATCATGATGAAAACTCCCTAGGGAATTGGCGAGCAATCTTCGCCCCGAAAAGAAGAAAATGCGCGAATCGTGACAGACTCATGGTCGTACCCATAACGGCTCAAAATAATCCATGCGACAGCCGGGCCGCTGCCAAAGCGCGACTGTGCCCGGGACCATTGACCCGGCGGGACCGGGACTTTAGGTCGGGAAGCACCAACGGCACCAGACCACCAACATCAGACAGCCGAAGCACCCCGCCGGTTTGTCGGAACACCCCTTGGGGAGGTTCACAACTTTCCGCACGATCCCGGTTCAAGTGCGATTTAACGGCAGTTATTTCTTGCTGGTATGGCGATCCCGGCAGGATTCGAACCTGCAACCCGCGGAGTAGAAATCCGCTACTCTATCCAGTTGAGCTACGGGACCGTTCGATTCTCATACCATTATCGCGCCAGCGGCTCCAAGCGCTTGCCACACAGCGCCGCTCGGAAATGAAGCACTTTTGCAAGTGCCGACCGGAGCAGGCACAACTGTTGCGTCATCATTCGTCACGCAGCTTTCGGTCGCGGCGCGCAATCCGCGCCAGCCAACAAAAAGCCCGGCGCGAGGCCGGGCTTAAGTCTGAAACTGGAGTTCAGAAAAGATAAGTCAGTAACGTCTCAATACCTGGCCTGGAACTGGATCATCTCAGTACTTGGCGACGACCGGGCCACCCCAGTTGAAGTGGTAGTTCACGCCAACCTTCACCGTGTGGAGATCGTCCTTGTAGCTGAACGAAGCCGGTGTGGTCGAACCGGCAACGGTGGCGAAATTGGTGTCGCCGAAGTTGTAGTACTGATACTCGACCTTGGCCGACCAGGCCGGGGCAAACATGTATTCGAGGCCGCCGCCGACGGTCCAGCCGGTGGTATCGCGGCCGAGCACGAACGGAGTCGGCAGATTGGCGACAGTGAAGCTCACGCCGCCGTCGTCGCGGAAGGCGACACCGCCCTTGGCGTAGATCAGACCCGGACCCCAGGTGTAGCCGAGGCGTCCGGTGACCGACGCCAGCCATTCGGTGCCGCGATCCGTGATCACCATGCCGCCGCTGAAGGTGGTGGTGAAGGTGCGGTCGCTACTGGCGAGGCCGCTGATCTGCCCCTCGACACCAATCACCCAGTTCGGTGCGAACTGGTAGTCGGCCCCAATCTGGCCGCCACCGAGGAACGTCGCATCGCGGTCAGCTGCAGTGATCGGAAACAATGCCGGGTTCGGCAGAACCTGCGAAACGCCCTCGTCGCCGCCAAAGGCCACGCCGATGTGCGCACCGGCGTAGAAACCGGTCCAGTTGTAAACCGGCGCGACATAAACGGGGGCTTTGGTGTACGGACGGGCCGCGATGTCGGCAGCCTGCGCCCCGGTTGCGCCAAAGGCCGCAACGGCAGCAGCGATCAGAAACTTTTTCATGAAATTCCCCCGGCAAGAAAAGTGAGCGTGCTACAACCATAGGGGGATTCCCGCGGGGATGATGTAACCCGCACGCAACACCGTTTTGCCATCTTTACCCTGCTTTTTCGGGATTTTCCGCAATGCCGGTCCCGCTCTTTGCGCAAGGGTTTTGACGAGCCTTCACCAAGATATTGGAAGCCTTGGGCGAATCTCGCCGACCGTGGTTGTGAATTGCAGGGCATTTCCGGTCGGGCAGCGACGCCGTCCTAATCGCCCTGGATACATTCCAGACCGGATGGACGGCCTGAGCCGGATGGGTGGCCTGACGATCAGCCTGCTCCGAGTTGCCTTTGCCAGGAAGTCTTCAACAGGTATCCGCTGACAGGCGGGCAAAATCTGGTACAAGCCGCGCCATTACCCTCAACAGAGAGACGACGACCTTATGGGTTTCAAGGAACCAAGTTTCGCAGACCGGGCTGCTGCTGCGCGAAACGCGAGGAAAAGCATTGCTGAGAAATTCAAGGCGCAGCCGGGTCCGGACGATCCGGCGGTTTTGAAGCGCGCGGCTGAACGTCAGGCCCAGGCGGCCGCCCGCGCGGAAGCACAGAAGCTGCGCGAAGCCGCGAAGGCCGAACAGCGCGCCCGCGAGGCTGAACTGGCCGCACAGGCCGCAGCCGAAGCCCTGCGCCTTCAGGCCGAAAAGCAGGCGGCCGAAGCCGAGCTGAAGGCCAAGCAGAAGGCCGCGCGCGACGCGCGCTATGCGGCCCGCAAAGCAAAGAAATAAGCACGCAGCAACGAGTGCCGCAGGCCCGCACCAATGGAGCGAGCCTGCGGAAAACCGGATGAATGAACTTACTTCTTCATCCCGTCCTTCTTCATGCCGTCGTCCTTCTTCATTCCGTCCTTCTTCATGCCATCGTGGCCCATGGCATCTTTCTTCATGCCGTCCTTCGACATGGTGTCTTCTTTCTTCATGCCGTCCTTGGACATCTTGTCCTGCGCGAAGGCAGCCGGCGCGAAGGCCAGACCCAGCGAAACGATTGCGGCGGTGGCGCCGAGCGCGATGCGGGAAGTGCGAGCCATGAGAATCATCCTCTGAATTCGGTTATGACGCGGCGGATGCCGCTTTGAGGATGTTCGGGACGAACGCGCGTTCGTTACGCCGGACGACCGATTTTTTCCGCGCAGACAGGCTGCCGCAGCGCAATGCTGCTTTCGCAATCACGAAAAAGAGATTTTAACGCCTGCCTCTAGCGCGGCTTGGCGTTCAGCGCCGATGCGACCCGGCTGACCGGCTTCTTGCCGAGCACGTCCGCGATGCCGTTGGTGGCGGCAAGAAGCTGCGTCATGTCCACGCCTGTCCGCACGCCCATGCCCTCCAGCATGTAAACCACGTCTTCGGTGGCGACATTGCCGGTCGCGCCCGGCGCATAAGGACAGCCGCCAAGGCCACCGGCGGCGGAATCGATCACCCGCGCGCCCTCTTCCAGTCCGGCATAGAGATTGGCCAGCGCCTGACCATAGGTGTCGTGGAAATGCATGCCGAGATTCGTCATCGGCACTTCGCTTGCGGCCGCGCGCAGCAGCGCACGCGCCCTGGCGGGCGTCCCGACGCCGATGGTGTCGCCCAGCGAGACCTCGTAGCAGCCAAGATCCCAGAGCTTCTTCGTGACATCCACCACAGCGGATGGCTTCACCTCCCCGTCGTAGGGACAACCAAGCACGCAGGACACATACCCGCGCACACGGATAGAGTCGGCTTTGGCGCGCTCCAGCACCGGGATAAAGCGCTGAATGGATTCGGCGATCGTGCAGTTGATGTTGGCCCTGGAGAAACCTTCGGAGGCCGATGCGAACACGGCGATCACTTTCGCGCCCGCGGCCTTCGCGGCGTCATAGCCCTTTTCGTTTGGCACGAGGACATGAAATTCATGGCCGGGATGATGATCGACGGCGCGCAGCACCTGATCGGAATTCGCCATCTGCGGAATGGCCTTCGGTGACACGAAGCTGCCGACCTCGATGATGCCGAGACCAGCCTTCACCAGTTTCTCGATGAACGCGATCCGCGCCTCCGCGGTTACCGGCGTCTTTTCGTTCTGCAGCCCGTCGCGCGGGCCGACTTCCACAATCCTGACCTGATCGCTCATGGCCTATGCCTTCGGCTCGATCTCGGCGAGTTCGACGCCTTCCGCGACGATGTCGCCGACCTTGCATTTGAGCGCCTTCACGGTGCCGGCGAACGGCGCGCGCAGGGTCTGCTCCATCTTCATCACTTCGAGCGTCAGGATCGCCGCGCCCTTCTCGACGGATGCGCCCTCCTCGACCAGCAATGCGACGACGGTGCCCGGCAGCGGCGCGACCACGCGATCCGCGCCCGACTGCTCCTCGTCCTCGGTACCGAACGGATCAATCCAGTGAACTTCAAACCGGCCGTTGCGGGTGCGGACATAGACTTCATGGCCGTCAAGCAGGCCCGTCACATGATGCTTCACGCCATCGAGCACAAGGTCGATGCCGCCTCGCGGCGAGTCCGAGCTTGCGAAAGCCAGCTTCCGTCCATCAATCGCCAGCGTCGAAGGCCCCTGCCCGTATCGCAACGACGCCTTGCGCTCGGTGCCATCCGCCTGCCGGAACAGGAAGCGGCGATGGCGCGCGCCGACGGCGGCCCAGCCTGCCGATGCACGCCATGGAGACTTCGCGTCGCTCCCGGCGGCAGCGGCTTCGTTTTGCAGGATGGATGCAACGGCAGCGGCAAGTTCGAGGTCGGAGAGTTCGCCTTCCGCGGGCGTCAGCTTCGCCAGCTCGCGCTCAATGAAACTGGTGTCGATGGTGTTGGCGCGCACATCGGGGTGCGTGATCAACGCCGACAGGAACGGAATGTTGGTGACAATGCCGCGAACGTCGGTTTCCTGCAGGCCGCGATTGAGCCGCGAGATCGCCAGATCCCGCGTCGGCGCCCAGGCGATGACTTTCGCCAGCATCGCGTCGTAGTTCGGCGACACGGTCTTGCCCTCGGCATAACCGGCGTCGATACGCAGCCCGTCCTCCTCGTCGGGTGTGCGCCATGTGCGGATGCGGCCCACGGATGGCATGAAATTCTTGTTCGGGTTCTCGGCGTAGACGCGCGCTTCGATAGCGTGACCGTTCAACGTCACCTGATCCTGCGTGAGCGGCAGCTTTTCACCGAACGCCACGCGCAACTGCAGTTCGACCAGATCGACGCCGGTGATCAGCTCCGTCACCGGATGCTCGACCTGAAGGCGCGTGTTCATCTCGATGAAGAACGTCTCCTTGCCGTCGGACACGAACTCGATCGTTCCGGCGCCGACATAATTCACAGCGCCTGCGGCCTTGCGGGCCGCTTCGCACACCGCGTCACGTTGCGCAGCATTCAGCGTCGGCGACGGCGCTTCCTCGATCACCTTCTGATGGCGGCGCTGCAAGGTGCATTCGCGCTCGAACAGCGAGATCAGATTGCCGTGGCTGTCGCCGATAATCTGCACTTCGATATGGCGCGGATTAAGGACGAACTTCTCGATCAGCATCCGGTCGTCGCCGAAAGCGGCGAGCGCTTCGCGCTTGGCGCTGACAATCGCCGGTCCCAACTCCTCGGCGCTGCGGACGATGCGCATGCCGCGCCCGCCGCCGCCTGCGGATGCTTTTGCAAGAACCGGATAACCGATCTTCGCGGCGGCGTCGGCCAGCGTCTTTTCGTCCTGCGCCTCGCCGTGATAGCCCGGCACCAGCGGCACGCCGGCCTTTTCCATCAGCGCCTTGGAGCCGGACTTGGAGCCCATGGCTTCCATCATTTCGCCGGTCGGGCCGACAAACACGATGCCTTCGGCTGCACAGCGGCGCGCGAAATCCGCGTTCTCGGACAGAAAGCCATAACCCGGATGGACCGCCTCGGCGCCGGTCTTCCTGGCGGCCTCGATGATCCGGTCAACGTTGAGGTAGCTGTCGCGCGCGCGCGCCGGGCCAAGCAGCACGGCATCGTCGGCCATGGCGACATGCACGGCGTCGGCGTCCGCTTCCGAATAGACCGCGACGGTGCGCAGGCCCATGGCCCGCGCGGTGCGGATCACGCGACAGGCGATCTCGCCCCGGTTGGCGATCAGCAATGTATTGAAGCGGCGGTAAAGCGCGGCGGGAGCTTTTGCGTTCATCACATCAACTCCACGATGCCTTGCGCTTTTCAAGAAATGCCGAGAGACCTTCGCGCGCCTCGGGCTTCGCCCGCACGTCGGCGATCAATTGCGCGGTCTCATTCATCAGCGCCTCGTCGATGGCGCGGCCCGCGATGTCACCTGCGAGTTTCTTGGCGATGGCGCGCGCGCCGGGTGCGGCGGACTTCAATTGCTTGAGCAGCTTGCCGATCCGCTCATCCAGCGCGTCCGGCTCCACGACTTCATGCAACAGGCCGATCCGCATCGCCTCCGTCGCGTCGAAAACTTCGGCGGTCTGGAAATAGCGCCGAGCGGTCCGCTCGCCGATGGCGCGCAGCACGTAAGGGCTGATCATGCCCGGCACGATGCCGAGACGAACCTCGGACAGGCAGAACGTTGCGCTAGATGTGCCGATGGCGATGTCGCAGGCTGCAACAACACCGACGCCGCCGCCATAGATCGGCCCGTGGACACGGCCGACGGTGGTCTGCGGCATCCGGTCGAGCGCGGACAGCATCCGCACCAGCGGCATGGCGTCCGCGACATTCTCCTCGCGGGTATAGGTGCCCGCTTCACGCATCGCGTTGATGTCGGCGCCGGCACAAAGGCTCTTGCCCTCGCCCGCGAGCACCATCGTGGCGATGGAGCGATCCGCAGCGATGCTTTCAAACGCACCGCGCAGTTCGTCGATCAGCGCGCGGTTGAGCGCGTTGTTCAATTCGGGGCGATTCAGCGTGACACGCGCCACGCCCTGATCGCGTTCGATGCGGACAAGATCGGTCATCATGCGCTCCGCATCACATTCTGAACACGCCGAACTTCGGCGGCTCGATCGGTGCGTTGGCGGCGGCGGAGAGACCGAGTCCGAGAACGAGCCGCGTATCGGCCGGGTCGATCACGCCGTCGTCCCACAGCCGCGCCGTGGCGTAGTATGGATGACCCTGCGTTTCATATTGCTCGCGGATGGGGCTGCGGAACGCATCCTCTTCCTGCGCCGACCATGTGCCGCCCTTGGCCTCGATATTGTCGCGGCGAAGCGTACTCAGTACCATCGACGCCTGCTCGCCGCCCATCACCGAGATGCGCGCATTCGGCCACATCCACAGGAAACGCGGGCTGTAGGCGCGGCCGCACATGCCGTAATTGCCAGCGCCGTAAGAGCCGCCGATCACCACGGTGAACTTCGGCACCGAGGCCGTCGCGACGGCGGTCACGAGCTTCGCACCGTCGCGTGCGATGCCGCCCGCCTCGTACTTCTTGCCCACCATGAAGCCGGTGATGTTCTGCAGGAACACCAGCGGAATGCCGCGCTGGCAGCACAGTTCGATGAAATGCGCGCCCTTGAGCGAGCTCTCGCTGAACAGGATGCCGTTATTGGCGATGATGCCGACCGGATAGCCCCAGATATGGGCGAAGCCGCAAACCAGCGTGGTGCCGTAGAGTTTCTTGAATTCCTCGAACTCGGAGCCGTCGGCGATCCGCGCGATGATCTCGCGCACGTCGAACGGCTTGCGGGCATCGGCCGGGACCACGCCGTAGATGTCCTCGCGCTCGAACAATGGCTCGCGCGGTTCGCGCAGGCCGGTTGCGGAGGATTTCGCCGGGTTGAGATTGCCGACGATGCGGCGGGCGATGCCGATCGCGTGGCTGTCATTCTGCGCATAGTGATCGGTCACGCCGGACTGGCGGCTGTGGACGTCCGCACCGCCGAGTTCTTCCGCGGTGACGACTTCGCCGGTCGCGGCCTTCACCAGCGGCGGACCACCGAGGAAAATCGTGCCCTGATTGCGCACGATGATGCTCTCGTCCGACATCGCGGGCACATAGGCGCCGCCGGCCGTACACGATCCCATGACGATGGCGATCTGCGGAATCTGCTGCGCCGACATCTGCGCCTGATTGTAGAAGATGCGGCCGAAGTGCCTCTCGTCGGGGAAAATCTCGTCCTGCTGCGGCAGGAACGCGCCGCCGGAATCCACCATGTAGATGCACGGCAGGTTGTTCTGCCGCGCGATATCCTGCGCGCGCAGATGCTTCTTCACCGTCATTGGATAATAGGTGCCGCCGCTAATGGTGGCGTCGTTGGCGACGATCACGCATTCGCGGCCCGACACGCGGCCGATGCCGGTCACGATGCTGGCCGAATGCACGTTGCCGCCATAGAGGCCATAAGCCGCCATCGGCGATAATTCGAGGAAGGCCGTTCCCGGATCAATCAGCAGGTCGACGCGGTCGCGGGCAAACATCTTGCCGCGCGAGGTGTGCTTGGCGCGGGAGGCTTCGCCGCCACCGCCGCCCACCTGCGCGAGCTTGTCACGAAGGTCCGCGACCAGGCCGCGCATGACGTCCGCATTGCGGGTGAAGTCGGCCGATTTGGGATCGAGTCCGGAACGAAGTGCCATTGTTTCCCGCCGCGTAACGTTTTGATCTTGCTTGTGTCCACCCCTTTTTGAGGCGGCTTCGACCCGCAAGGTGTCACTGCTTGGCGGCGGATTGCAACCACAACTTTCGCGGCGATGCCTGCAGCGGGTCAGGCGTCCTCAATAGGACAAGGCGGTCCATTGAAATGTCGTGTCCCTGACATTTCCCGGCGCAATTTCCTGAGGGTCGACTACGGGACTTAATGCGTCCAGGGCTCCGGGCGGCGGAACGCGAAGTTGTCCGCGTAGGCTTTCACGCGCGGCTTCAATTCCTTCGGCTCCAGCACCTGATAGGGAATGCCCTGCCGCTCACAGTACGCCACGGCCTCTTCCTTGGTGTCGAAATGGAGGGTGAGCTGCTGCTTCATGTCAGTGGACGAGGTCCAGCCCATCAGCGGCTCGATCACGCGCGGCTGTTCGGGCTCATAGTCGAGTTGCCAGAGCTTGGTCTTCGCCGCGCCGGACTGCATCGCATTTTTCGCAGGTTTGAAGATTCGTGCTGTCATGGAGATGGGCGGTCCTGAGCCTGTTCACTGCGGCATTTGTCGATAGGTAAAAAGCATGGGATTCGGGGATCGGCCAGCATCAAGATGTTGAGCACGCCTGACCCGAACGAGACTTTTCACCACGGATGCTGGTATAGTCGCTCCGGAACGAGGTGACAATGTCGGGCCGGTCCGGGTCCGGCGGGGGCATCGCGGGGATTTGGGCCCGGTCGCATCACGAAACGATATTCATTACGAAGCGGTACTCATGGAAATTCACGCCACACTTCCAGAAAAGGGCCGAGACCTGCGGCTCGACTTCTTCCGCGGTATCGCCAACTGGTGGATCTTCCTCGACCATATTCCCAACAACGTCATCAACTGGGCCACGCCGCGCAACTACGGGTTCAGTGACGCCGCCGACCTGTTCGTCTTCATCTCGGGTTACACAGCCTCGTTTGTCTACGCGCGGATGATGCTGGACCGCGGCTTCGTCGTCGGCGCGACCCGCCTCTGGAAGCGGGTCTGGCAACTGTACGTCGCCCATGTGCTGCTGTTCGTCATCTATATCGCCGCGATCGGCTGGGTCGCGCTGCGCTACGCCGACCCCGACATTCTCAACGAGTTCAATGTCGCCGGCCTTATCGAAAACCCGATCCAGACCCTGACCCAGGGCCTGATCCTGCGCTTCAAGCCGGTCAATCTGGATGTGCTGCCGCTCTACATCATCCTGATGGGCTTCTTCCCGCCGGTCCTGTGGCTGATGCTGCGCAAGCCGGACCTCGTGATGATCGCCTCGCTGGTACTGTATTTCGCGGCCCGCCAGTTCGGCTGGAATTTCTCGGCCTATCCGGTCGGCTCCTGGTACTTCAACCCCTATACCTGGCAGCTATTGTTCGTGTTCGGCGCATGGTTCGCGCTTGGCGGCGCGCGGGAATCGCAATCGGTGATCAAGTCGCAGTGGCTGCTGATCCTCGGCTCGCTCTATCTGCTGTTCGCGCTGGTCATGACCATGGCCGGACGCTTCGAGTCCTTCGGCGCCCTGTTCCCGAAGTGGCTCTATGATGCCTTCAACCCGAACGACAAGACGTTCCTCGCGCCCTATCGCGTGATCCACTTCGTGGTGATCGCATTCTTCATGACGCGATTCATACCGAAGGACTGGAGCCTGCTGCAAGCGAAGTGGATGGAGCCACTGATCAAGTGCGGGCAGCAATCGCTCGAAGTGTTCTGCGTCGGCATTTTCCTGTCGTTCGTCGCGCACTTCGTGCTGATGCTGAGCTGGGGCACGGTGTGGGCGCAACTCGGCGTCAGTGTGGTCGGCATCGCACTGCTGTGCTGCGTGGCCTACTACAAGGATTGGTCCAAGAAGCAGGACAAGCCGGCGGCGAAGGCGCCAAAGCCCGCAGCCCAGCCGGCTGCTGGCGCCTGATTTCCCGGAAGGCCGGATCGGGCCCGCATACGGTTGGTTTTTTGCCGTCACAGGCGGGCGTTCCGCCTTGCTGCGGCCATGCGAAGCGTATAAGGACTGGGCCTTCTCGGGGTATAGCGTAGCCTGGTAGCGCGGCGGTTTTGGGTACCGCAGGTCGGAGGTTCGAATCCTCCTGCCCCGACCAAATTCATCAATTAGATCAAATTATTATATAGACTCCCGCCGCAGAGCCGCGAGCCGATTTCAGCGCGTTCCGAACAGCGGGTGAGCGACGCGGTCGCCGGGCTGAATGCCGTATTTCCGGGCCGTTCCGCCGATCACTTCCAGCACGCCCCGCGCCAGCCCGCCCGAGGAGATGATCTTCTCCGAATGCGGCTCGGTATTCTCGGCAATCCGCAGGATGCGCCCATCGCTGCGGATGAAGATCATGTCCAGCGGAATGAAGGTGTTCTTCATCCACATCGACACCGGCTGCTCCGGCGAGAAATCGAACAGCATGCCCCGCCCCTCGGGCAACTCCTTGCGATACATCAAGCCGGTGGCACGCTCCTGTTCGGTCTTGGCCATCTCGACCGTGAAGACATGCACGCCGGACTTCGTGACAATCTCCAGCGGCTGCATCTCCGCGGCGGAGGCACCAGCGAGCGAGAGTGCAAACCAAGCGATCGCCGCAGCGACGGCGGCCCGGATTGTCAGATTGAAGCGGGGGGAGCGAGGCGAACGAGCAAACAACATGCGCAGACAGATCCAGACCGGGTTATCCCGGTACCCTAGCCCGCCAATCATGGCAAATGCCAGACAGCAAAAGCCAGACACTGGTCCGGCCTTTCCGCAGGATGACGAAGATGTGGTGGTTGAGGTCAGTCAGTGCGACGACAGACCGGGGGCGCCGGTCTCCGGCTGGATTTCCGCCGCCATCATGCCCTTCGAGCCGGGTCCGAAGCGGACCAGCACATACTGGCCGGGCCGAAGCTCGGTCATGCCGTAACGGCGCAGGGTTTCCATGTGAACGAAAATATCCGGCGTCCCCTCGCCGCAGGTGAGGAAGCCGAAGCCGCGAAGACGGTTGAACCATTTCACCTGCGCCCGCTCCAGCCCGCTGGTGGGCGTGACGCTGACATGGGTCCGCGCCGGCAACATCTGCGCCGGATGAATGGCCGTCGACTCGTCCATCGAGACAACGCGGAAGGCCTGATAGCCCTTCTGCCGCTGGACGCATTCCACAACCAGACGCGCGCCCTCATAGGCGGTCTGATAACCGTCACGGCGCAGAACGGTGACGTGAAGCAGCACGTCGGCGGCGCCGTTATCGGGCACGATGAAGCCGTAACCCTTCGATGCATCGAACCATTTGATGACGCCGGAAATCTCGACCAGGTTGACCGCCGCGCCGTCAGCGGCGGCGAAAGGGTCCGTGGCGGAATTCCGCTCGACCGCGGAAGACAACTCGCTCGGGGCGAACCTGTCCGATCCCGTCCCACCTGGCGAACCGCCTGCCTTCTTGGACTCAAAAGCGTCCGAACCCATGACCCCCCGGACCTCAAACAAATCTGCCGTCAGTGACGTGACCGCATACGTTAAGCAACGAACCCCGTTTCGCGCTCTGTCACCATGACGAATCAAAATGAACCAAGGCGAATCCTTGATTTCACGATAACACTCCGGAACAGGGCTGAAAGACAAAAAAGAAATCAGCGGCGACCTATAAACAGCCTTGAAGGATTACGAATCAATCAGGCGGGCGGTGAACCGTTCCACGTCTTCAATTACCGACGAACGGTCCCAGCGTTTCGCCGATATCGTGGCGGATGACGAGGTCAGCGACATCATCTTGATCCGTCGGCTCATTATTGATGATAACGAGCTTTGCGCCGCAGTTCCGGGCCATCAGTGGAAAACCGGCAGCGGGCCACACCACGAGCGAGGAACCGATCGCGATGAACAGGTCGCAATGCTGTGCAAGTTCCGTCGCACGGCGCATTTCTTCCTCAGGCATGGCTTGACCGAACGAAATGGTCGCCGACTTCACCGGCTTATCGCATGACGTGCAGGATGGCGCGATGCCTTCCGGCTCGAAGCGCTCCCGGACCCAGGCGATCTCGTAGCGCGCTCCGCATCCGATGCAGCGGGCATAGGTGGTGTTGCCGTGCAGTTCGACCACATGCTCGGCATCGAAACCCGAGGCCTGATGCAGATTGTCGATGTTCTGTGTGATGATCGCCGGGACTTTTCCCGCCTTGTACAGCGACGCCAGCGCGCGATGCCCCCGGCCTGGACGCGCGGCGGCAAAACTCGGCTCCATCGCAAAACGCCGCCGCCAGGATTCATCTCGCGCTTCCTGACTGGCGACGAACTCGTCAAACGGGATCGGGCGGTTGCGGGTCCACAAACCTCCCGGCGAACGGAAATCGGGAATTCCGCTTTCGGTCGAGATGCCCGCGCCCGTAAAGGGCACGATGACCCTGGCCTCGGCGATCATGTCGCCGAGCATGTCAATTCCGCTGCGAAGGTCAGGTGCAATCATGTGAGGCCTGATGATCGAATGGCGCGGGACTATACCCAGACCGAACCGGGGCGCGAAGCCCCGGCTTGCATCGACATTTCAGCCTTGCGATCAGCAGCCCGTGAACTTCGGTGAGGTGCCGTCCTGCCGGTTGCGCAGATAGGCCAGCCCGCAGACGGCCAGCCGCTGCGGATCGGTTTCGCCGGCTGATGACAGCGTGTCGATATAGGTGCAAAGACTTTCCCGCGCCTCGTTCAGCGCATCCTCGCTCAGATTGCGCATCATGCCAAAGGTATGAATTACGCGGTCAATCACCTCGTTCAAAAGCGCCTCCATGATCTCGACGTTGTGAGGGATAACGGCGGCGCAGCAAAAAAGTTCCCGTGTCGGCAACCTGCCATCGGGGCTTCTTTGCTGCTATTGATCCCGCTAACGAGACCCCCGTCAGCAACGTCCGAAGAAGGAATAAGAAACATGCGTTACCTGCACACCATGCTGCGCGTCCGTAACCTCGACGTCGCCCTCAAATTTTACAGCGATGCGCTCGGTCTGAAGGAAGTCCGCCGCACCGAGAGCGAGAAAGGCCGGTTCACGCTGGTTTTCCTCTGCGCCGACGAGGACCAAACCCTGCTCAAGCAGGTCAAGGGACGCGGCGCACCGCTGGTCGAACTGACCTACAACTGGGATGAAGAGACCTATGGCGAGGACCGCTACTTCGGTCACCTCGCCTATGAGGTCGATGATATCTATGCGACCTGCGAACGGTTGATGAAGCTCGGCATCACCATCAATCGTCCGCCGCGCGACGGCCAGATGGCTTTCATCCGCTCGCCTGATCTGCATTCCATCGAGCTTCTGCAGAAGGGCGACGCGCTCGCGCCGAAAGAACCGTGGACGTCGATGCCCAACACCGGCCACTGGTGATCGGACCACCGCGCTCTGCTCCAGGAACATTGTTCTGGCTTTGACGTTTCCATGTCCCTGAGGCTGATATGGAGGCGAAAATGGGACGCGGAATTCTGTTGTGGCTGCTGGGCGTGCCGATCCCGGTCATCATCCTGTTGTGGCTGTTCTTCGGCCGCTAAATCGCAGCAACATGAAAGCTCCCGCACATGCGGGGCTTTCATCCACGAGACACCCGCGCGGACTATGGCTTTCTGCAATCCGCGGCCGCCTCGACCAGCTTCAACAGCTTGTTGCCCGCCGCCTTGAGTATGCACATCTCGACCTGCTTGCCCGCAGGCACAGGTTTCGCACAGATGATCTGGGGATTGTCATCGTAGACGGCGGTCGAGAACTTGCAGTTCACCTGACATGAAGCGTCCGCATTGAGCGGGTTGGTGATGACCACACTCGCCGATTCACCGTCCGGCATGATCGTACAGATCACGGGCGCAGGTTCGGCATGCAAGGCGGCGGGAGCGATCCCGATCAGTGCCGCTGCGACGATCGCAAGTTTGCCTCGCATGTGCAGTCCGTCTCCACTTTCCTGAAAACAGGATAACAAGGCTGGGCGTCCGGCACGAGCCCTTGATGGCCCGCTGTACGGGATTGCCCGCGAACCGGATCGCACAGTTGCAAACCTCCTCGATCTCTGTTGGAAATCAGGGCTCACACGAGGTACTCGGGGCGGTTACCTTGCAAAACATCCTCAATGCGTTCCTGCTGGTCTATGCGGCGTTGTTTCCTATCGTCAACCCGATCGGACTGGCTCCGCTGTTTCTGCGTCTGACGCGCGGCCGCAGCACCGCCGAACGCAGCGCGCTCGCATTGAGCGTTGCGCGCAACAGTTTCTTTCTTCTGCTCGGCTCGCTGTTCATCGGCTCGCACGTTCTCGAATTTTTCGGCATCACGCTGCCGGTCGTTCGGGTCGCGGGCGGCCTGGTGGTGGCGGCGTTCGGCTGGCAATTGCTTCACGCCCCGGAAGTACCAGATACAAGCCTTGCGAAGGTCGAACCGAGCGGCCCGGCCGTCGATGCGTTCTATCCCCTCACCATGCCGCTGACCGTCGGTCCCGGCTCGATGTCCGTGGCGATGACTCTCGGCAGTCAGCGCCCGACGCCTTCGGGCGATCTTGCGCAATTGGCGATCCTTGGTGGCGCGGCTATCGCCGGGCTTGCCGCCATCGCGTTGACGATTTTCGTCAGCTACCGCTTTGCAGACCGGATCATCGCCTTTCTCGGCACACGCGGGACCGATGTGGTGATGCGGCTTTCCGCCTTTATCCTGTTTTGCATCGGCATCCAGATTGTCTGGAACGGATGCAGCGTGCTGTTCGGCAAGACCGTTTGAACGTTCAGAATTCGGCGTGCGTCACAGCCTTGTGCAGCGCAACAATCCGAAATCATTCTCCAAGCGACTGTTTTTATGGATACTTTTGGTTAGGCATGAGTTCCCATCCACCGAACGGCGCATTGAACAGGACGGTATTTTTCGCTAGATATTTTCGCATGCGGGCCTGAATGGCCGCGTCGCCAGGGTTCGCGTCTTGATGTTCAATCCCTTGCCCAGCCGAGAAACGGCTTCGATGTTCGCTGTCACGCGCGCATTCGCGCTTGGCCTGTCCGTGCTGGCCGCCTGCACAACAGCGGCGCGCGCAGAACAAGCCACCAGCACACCTGCCCTGACCGACGATCTGAACAGCGTTTTCAAGACCCAGCCTTGCGTTCAATCGAAATCGCTCGCGCAACTCGATGCGCCTGTCGCGCGTGTCGCCAAGCGGCTGGATGCGCATGAACCCGTGACGATTGTTGCCGTCGGTTCGTCCTCCACCGGCGGATCGGGCGCCAGTTCACCCGCGTTTGCCTATCCCAGCCGCCTCGAGCGTGAGCTGCGCCAGCGGTTTCCGGAATCGCCGATCACCGTCATCAATCAGGGCGTGAACGGCGAAGACACCGCCTCGATGATGGCGCGCATGGAGGCCGTTCTCGCGCCCAGCCCGGATCTCGTGATCTGGCAACTCGGCACCAACACCCTGCTCCGCGATGGCAACATTCCGGAGACCGGCACCCTGCTGCAGGCCGGCATCAACAGGATCAAGAAGACCGGCGCGGATGTGCTGCTGATCGACCCGCAGTTCGCGCCGCGCGTGAACGCCAAGCCCGCCGTCAGCGAAATGGTCGGGCTGATCGCCTATGTCGCCAAGCAGACCCATGTGCCGGTGTTCCGACGCTACGTCGCGATGCGTCACTGGCACGAAGATCAGGCCATCGCCTTCGACCGCTTCATCACCGCGGACGGCCTGCACATGAACGACTGGGGCTATTCCTGCCTCGCGCGTTTGCTGGCGGATAACATCACAGCCACGGTCGCCCGCTCGCGTACCGTCGCAGGCGCAAGGCCCTTCCAGTAAACGCCTTCCAGTGAGACGCATTCGCAAGAGCGCTGTTTCTCCCGCAGTGTGATAGTATTCGCTTTGCGAATGCCGCATATCCCATGCAGCGACTGAGCCTTCGGGCTTCGGACACGGGACCTGCATGACGCATTCACACGCCGCTCACGATCATGCCGATCATCGTCATGGCCACGCGCATGACCACTCTCTTGGTCATTCTCATGGTCATTCTGATGGGCCCGGCGGCCACTCGCATGCGCCTGCGAATTTTGGAACGGCGTTCGCCGTCGGCATCACGCTCAATACGATCTTCATTATCGTCGAAGCGATCTATGGCTACACCAGCAACTCCACGGCCCTGATCGCGGATGCCGGGCACAACCTGTCCGATGTGCTCGGCCTGATTGTGGCATGGATCGCGGTGATCCTCGCAAAGCGCCCGCCCTCGGAGCGCTACACTTACGGACTGCGCGGTTCCTCGATCCTGGCCGCGCTGTTCAACGCCGTGTTCCTGCTGATCGCCGTCGGCGCGATCGGCTGGCAGGCGATCCTGCGGCTGTTCAACCCTGAGCCTGTCGCCGAAGTGACGGTCATGGCTGTCGCGGCCATCGGCATCGTCATCAACGGCTTTACAGCCTGGCTGTTCGCTTCGGGCCGCAAAAGCGATCTCAACATCCAGGGCGCGTATCTTCACATGGCCGCCGACGCAGCGGTGTCCGCCGGCGTCGTCATCGCCGCGCTGGTCATCATGTATACCGGCTGGCTGTGGCTCGATGCCGTCACCAGCCTGGCGATTGTCGCCGTGATCGTGTGGGGCACATGGGGATTGCTGCGCGATTCCACAGCGATGTCACTCGGCGCAGTCCCATCCAATATTGATCCCGTGAAGGTTCGACGTTACCTCGAACAGCGGCCCGGGGTGACGCAGGTCTGCGATCTTCACATCTGGCCCATGAGCACGACCGAAGTGGCGCTGACCTGCCATCTGGTGATGCCAGCCGGCCATCCCGGCGACATGTTCCTCGTCGAGGCGTCTCATCACCTGAACGACGAATACAGGATCAAGCATACGACTATCCAGATCGTCACCAGCGCCGTCACGGCATGCGCATTGGCATCCGAAACGGCCGTCTGACCGGCCTTGAAAAGGCCTGACAGGGACTTTACTGATAGATCATGACTCGCAGTCTTCAGATCAGTGCAAGGCATGACAACGGACGGCAACGCCGCCTGTCGCTTGTCGTCGCGCTGGTTTTTGGTTTGCTGGCGTCGCTGTTTCATTGCACGAGCGAGTTCAGCGCAACCGATCTCGGCATGGCGGGCACCGACGCGACCGTTGTAGCCATGGATTTCGATGGCACGACGCCTCCCGATACACCGGATCACAAGCTGCCCGCGCATTGCGGTCATTGCCTGAACCATGTGACGGCGCAGCCCGCGTTTGCGGTGCAGATGCCGGCTGATTTCGATCACCGGGCCCCTCTGGCCGGGCGCGAGCAAATGCTTGCGTCGCTGACCCGCCTGCCGCTTTTCAAACCACCCCGCGCATAGATCCCGAGGGCCGCAAGGCCTGTTTGCCTGTCCGCAGCCAGGTGGCCGCGCGACAGCACGCCTGCAATCGTTTTGCAGGCTTCGCACCGCATTGAATTGACGATGCATGAGCCTGAACAGCTCGCGGGATTTGAGCAATGACCAGACATCCTTTCTGTGTCGTACTTGGCGCGCTTTACGCCATCGCGACCTTGTTTTTTACAGCCGCACGCGCACATGAAACTCCTCCGGCGCAAAAGCAGTCCGCATCCCAGAGCGACGGCGGCATCCGGCTGACCGAACGCCAGATCACCGCAGGAAACTTCGCGATCAGCGAAGCAGCCCCCGGTATACTCACCAAGCGCATCGCGGTGCCGGGAACAATTGTTCCCAGCAGCGAGCGCATCGCCAAGGTGTCTGTCCGTTTGCTTGGTACCGTTGCGGAACTGCGCAAGCGCCTCGGCGACACCGTGCGCGAGGGCGAGGTTCTCGCCATTATCGAAAGCCGTGAGGTCGCCGATGCCAAGAGCCAATATCTTGCCGCGCGGGTCGCCTTTGATTTGCAGGAAACGCTGTTCAACCGCTCGAAAAGCCTGTTCGAGGCGAAGGTCAGCAGCGAGAATGACTACCTGCGCGCCAGAACCGCGTTCGAGGACATCCGGATCAAGTATGATGTCGCGCGACAGAAACTGTTCGCGCTCGGACTGACCAACGATCAGATCGTCGCGCTGCCGCAGCAGCCGGTCGAAAGCCTGCGGCTTCAGGAACTGCGCGCGCCGATGAGCGGACGGATCGCCGACCGCCGCGTCGATCTCGGATCGCTGGTCGGGCGCGAGGGGCAGGAAAGCGAGCTGTTCACCATCGTCGATTCAAGCACGGTGTGGGCCGAGCTGGCGCTTTCGGTGACCGATCTGGCTGTGGTCCGCGAAGGTTTGCAGATCAGCATTGAGGCAGCGAGTGCAGGCCCCCTGCCCGCAACAATCATGTTCGTCAGTCCGTTGCTGGATAAAGACACGCGGCTCGCGCGCGTTGTCGCCTCTGTGGACAACCCCGCTGACATGCTTCGTCCCGGGATGTTCATCACCGCGCACATTCCCTCGCAGCAGGTCAAGGCCGACGTGATCGTGCCGAAAGCCGCCGTGCAGAACATCGACGGCCGGAACGCCGTATTCGTCAGGACGACAGACGGTTTCATGCCGCGCAAGATCGTCACCGGCGGCGAGGACAGCAAATCCTTCGAGGTGACATCCGGCCTGTCGCCGGGCGAGCAGATCGCAACCGCCAACACCTTCGTCCTCAAGGCCGATCTTGGCCGTGACGAAACACAACACGCACATTAGGCGGCAGGGCAAATGATCAGTCGTATTCTCGATCTTTCGATCCGGCATCGCTGGCTTGTGGTACTTCTCAGTCTCGGTCTTGTTGCGCTCGGTGCGTGGTCGCTCGCCCGGCTTCCTGTGGACGCGGTGCCTGACATCACCAACAAGCAGGTGCAGATCAACACCACGGCGCCAGCCCTGTCGCCGGTTGAAATCGAAAAGCAGGTCACGTTCCGCATCGAAACGGCACTTGCCGGAATTACCGGGCTGCAAACAACGCGTTCGTTGTCGCGCAACGGCTTTTCACAGGTCACCGCGATCTTCAGCGAAAACACCGATATCTACTTCGCCCGCCAGCAGATCGGTGAGCGGCTGACCGACGTCCGCGCCAGCCTGCCGCCCGGCGCCGAGCCGCGGCTAGGCCCGATCTCGACCGGCCTTGGCGAAATCTACATGTGGACGGTGTCGCTCGATCCGCAGTTCAGCAGCGGAAGATCCGGCTGGCAGAAGGACGGCTCATTCCGGAGCACGGAGGGCGATGTCCTCAGGACCGATATCGAACGCGGCGCCTATTTGCGCACGGTGCAGGACTGGATCATCCGCCCGCAGATCAAAACCGTCCCCGGTGTCGCCGGCGTCGATTCCATCGGGGGATACATCAAGCAGTATCAGGTGAAGCCGGACCCGGCGAAGCTGATATCCCTCGGCCTGTCGTTCGGCGACGTGGTACGCGCCATTGAGACCAACAATATCAGCCGCGGCGCCAGCACCATCGACCGCAACGGCGAAGGCATCGCCGTCCGTACCGGCGGACGTCTGGAGAAGCTCGCCGATATCGGAGACGTGACTGTTATTACGCGCGGCGCGGTCCCGGTCCGGGTCCGGGATATCGCCGAAGTCTCCATCGGCGGTGAAATTCGCACCGGCAGCGCAAGCCGCGACGGGCGCGAGGTGGTTGTCGGCACCGCCCTGATGCTGATCGGGAGCAACAGCCGGACGGTCTCCGCGGCCGTCGATGCGAGAATGGCGGATATCCGCCGCTCGCTTCCGCCGGGCGTCACTATCGAAACCGTGCTCAACCGGACGCAACTGGTCGATGCCACAGTGAACACGGTGACGAAAAATCTCGCTGAGGGCGCCCTGCTCGTTATCGCCGTGCTGTTTCTGCTGCTTGGCAATGTCCGCGCGGCCTTCATCGCCGCACTGGTCATTCCGCTGGCCATGCTGATGACGGCAGCCGGGATGATGCAGGGCCGGATCAGCGCCAACCTCATGAGTCTCGGCGCGCTCGACTTCGGCCTGATCGTTGATGGCGCGGTAATCATCACCGAGAATGCGCTGCGCCAACTGGCGGAAAAGCAGACCGGGACCGGACGGCCGTTGTCCCTGCAGGAACGTCTTGTGACGGTGAAGCAGTCTGCCGAGGAAATGATCGGCCCGAGCGTCTACGGTCAGGCGATTATCATTCTGGTGTATGTTCCGCTGCTGACATTCAGCGGGGTCGAAGGCAAGATGTTCGAGCCGATGGCGCTGACCGTCATCCTCGCGCTGGTCTCGGCGTTCGTGCTGTCGCTCACCTTCGTGCCCGCCATGATTGCCATCGCGATCACCGGCCGGGTGACGGAAACCGATAACCGCGCCGTGCGCAGCCTCAAGACATGGTACGCGCCGCTGCTCAAGCGCACCATCGCGCGCCCTGCGATTGCCGTTGCCATGGGGCTTGTCCTTTTTGCCGGTGCATTGCTGCTGTTCTTCCGTCTCGGCCAGGAGTTCATCCCGACGCTGGACGAGAAGAACATCGCCATGCACGCGTTGCGAATTCCCAGCACCAGCCTGAACCAGTCGCAGGCGATGCAGATCAATATCGAAAAAGCCATAATCGCCTTTCCGCAGGTCGCCCATGTCTATTCCAAGACGGGCACAGCGGAAGTCGCGTCCGATCCGATGCCGCCCAGCGCCTCGGATACATTCATCATTCTCAAGCCGCAGGACCAGTGGCCCGATCCGAAACTGACCAAGGCCGCGCTGCTCGACCAGATCGCGGATGCGGTGCGCGAGCTTCCCGGCAACGCCTACGAATTCACCCAGCCGATCCAGATGCGGTTCAATGAACTTCTGGCCGGCGTGCGCGGCGATCTAGCGATCAAGGTGTTCGGCGATGAGTTCGAGCCGCTTCTGCGCAGCGCCGGGCAGATTTCCGCGATCCTGAGGAAGACCAAGGGTGCGACCGATGTCCGCATCGAACAGGCCAGCGGCCTCTCGGTGCTGGACATCACCATCAACAAGGTCGGAATCGCGCGGCGTGGCCTCTCCCTCGCCGCCGTTCAGGATGTGATCGGCACCGCCATCGGCGGAAGATCAGCCGGTGTCGTGTTCGAGGGTGACCGCAGTTTCGAGATTGTCGTCCGGCTGCCGGAAAATATTCGCGGCGATCTCGATGCGCTCAAGAACCTGCCGGTGTCGCTGCCGCTGGCGGGACCGGCGCCGTTAACCGTGCCGCTCGGTGAACTGGCCACGTTCAGGATCAGCGAGGGGCCGAACCAGATCAGCCGCGAGAATGGCAAGCGCCGCGTCGTCATTACGGCCAATGTGCGAGATCGCGACATCGCGTCGGTGGTCAACGAAGCTCGCGCGCAGATCGAGGCGAGCGTGACACTGCCGCCCGGCTATTGGATGACATGGGGCGGCCAGTTCGAGAATCTCGCAGCAGCCCGCCAGAAGCTGTCCATCGTCGTTCCCGCCTGCTTCGTCCTGATCTTCCTGCTACTGATGGGCGCGCTCGGCTCCGCGCGGGACGCGGCAATCGTGTTCAGCGCGATTCCGCTGGCCCTGACCGGGGGCGTCGCCGCGCTGTGGCTGCGCGGCATGCCGTTTTCAGTCTCGGCTGCTGTCGGTTTCATCGCCCTCTCCGGCGTCGCCGCACTCAACGGTCTGGTGATGCTGACCTACATCAAGCAGTTGATCGCGAAGGGGCACGACAAGATGGAGGCCATTTTCACCGGCGCCCTCACCCGGCTGCGGCCCGTCGCCATGACCGCGCTGGTCGCTTCGCTGGGCTTTGTCCCGATGGCGCTGGCGACAGGTACAGGTGCGGAGGTTCAGAGACCTATTGCAACGGTGGTGATTGGCGGGCTGATCAGCGCGACGCTGCTGACGCTGGTCGTGTTGCCCGCGCTGTATGCGTGGTTCGGTCGTGCGCCCGTTGTTGAAAGTCAACGGATGGAAGCCGAGCCACAGCCCTCGCGCGGTTGATAAGCGTCAGGCTGCGCCGAGATACGCGGCCTTGACCTTCGGATCGGACAGCAAGGTCGTGCCCGCGCCTTCAAGCGCGACCTTGCCGGTCTCCAGCACATAGCCGCGATCCGCGATTTCGAGCGCGGCGCTGGCGTTCTGCTCCACCAGCAGGACGGTCACGCCGCTGGTTCGCAGCGAGACGATGGCCGCCAGAATCTGATCGACCAGCGTCGGCGACAACCCAAGCGATGGCTCATCCAGCAAAAGCAGCTTCGGCTTGCCCATCAGCGCGCGGCCGATGGCGAGCATCTGCTGCTGACCGCCGGACAAACCGCCCGCGAGTTGGTGGCGCTTCTCGGCCAGAACCGGAAACATCTCGAACACGCGGTCGCGGTCGTTGTCGATGTCTTTATCCCGGCGCATGTAGGCGCCAAGGCGAAGGTTATCCTCGACGGTCAGCGGCCCAAACACCTGTCGCCCTTCCGGCGACTGGGTCATGCCCCGCTGCACCCGCCGGTGCGGTGGGAGGCGGTCGATCCGCTCGCCGAGGAAGGTGATCTCGCCTGCCGTGATCGGCTGCACGCCGGACAGCGCGCGCAGCAGCGTGGTCTTTCCTGCGCCGTTCGATCCGATCAGCGCGACGACCTCGCCGGCGCGCACCGCGAGATTCACGCCGTGCAGCACCTCGATGCGCCCGTAGGCACTACGCAGATTAACGACCTCAAGCACGGGCCGCCTCCTTCGCACCATGTTTGCCGAGGTAGGCTTCCAGCACAGCCGGATTGTCACGCACCTCGCGCGGCCCGCCCTCGGCAATCGGCTTGCCGCGGTTCAACACCAAGATGTGGTCGGAGATTTTCATCACCAGCTTCATGTCATGCTCGACCAGAACGACAGCGATGCCGCTGGCGGCGACGCGGCGGATCAGTTCGTCGATCTCTTCGGTCTCGACCGGATTGCATCCGGCAGCAGGCTCATCGAGCAGCAAGACGCGCGGTTCGGCGGCGAGTGCGCGCGCGATCTCAAGCCGCTTGCAGGCGCCGTAGGACAGCGAGCCTGCGGACACATCCGCGCTGCTTTTCAGGCCGACTTCATCGAGCAGCGCCAGCGCGGCCTCGCGCGTCTCACTGTTCTGCCGGGTCACCGACGGCAGGCGAAACATATCCGCGAACAGGCTGCAGCGTTCGCGCAGGTGACGGCCGACCATGACGTTTTCCGCAGCCGTCATGCGCTGAAAGATTTGCAGGTTCTGGAAGGTGCGCGACAGGCCGCGCGCCGCGAGCTTGTCCGGCGTCAATCCCGTGACGTCCTCGCCGGAGAGTTCGATGCGGCCCTGATCGCGTTCGTAGACGCCGGACACGATGTTGAAGAGCGTGGTCTTGCCCGCGCCGTTCGGTCCGATGATGGACAGAATCTTTCCCGGACTGACAGCGAAACTCACGCCGTCGATGGCCTTGATGCCTCCGAAGGAAATGCTGATGTCCTTTGCGGCGAGGATCGTCATGCCTTCGTTCTCCTCGCAAGCACACGCGAGAGCGTCGGGACAATGCCGTCACGCATGAAGATCATCGAGACGATGATGATGAAGCCGAGCAACAGATGCTCGTATTCCTGAAACACGGTAAGGACCTGCGGCAGCGTAATCAGCACGGCCGCGCCGACAATGCTGCCGACGACCGAGCCAAGGCCGCCGAGCACCACCATGGTCACCATTTCCACGGAATGAAGGAAGCCTGCCTGATCGGGATTGATAAAGCCGTTCATCAGCGCCAGCACCGATCCGGCGACGGATGCATAGGCGGCGGCAATGACGAACGCCTGCAGCTTGAACCGCGCCACATCAATGCCAGCCACCCGCGCCGCCACTTCACTGTCATGCAGCGCGCGAAAGGCTCGTCCGGTCGGCGTGTTGTGGAGATTGAGCGCCAGCCATGTGCCGAACCACAGCAGCCCGCCGGAAATCCAGTACCAGGTGTCCGAGCCGCTGACCCGCCAGCCAAACAGGGTCAGCTTCGCCACCGGCATGCCGTCCGGGCCGCCGGTCCAGCGGCTTTCCGTGGTGATGACCAGAGCCACCAGCACGCCGAGGCCGAGTGTGGCGATGGCGAGATAATGTCCCTTCAGCTTCAGGATCGGTCGGCCGACCAGATAGGCCAGCACCGAGGAAATCGCGCAGCCGATCAGAAGCGAGGCCCAGGGCGGAATGCCGAAATGCGCGGGACCGATGGCGACAGCGTAAGCGCCGATGCCGAAGAAGCCGGCATGGCCGAGGCTCACCTGCCCGGCATTTCCCATCAGCACATTGAGGCCGATGGCCGCGAGTGCGGACACCCACACCAGAGACGCCACACGGAAGTAGTAGCTGGACGGGAAAATCAGCGGCAGCACCGCGACAATCGCCGCGAGTGCAATCAGGATCAGGTAGCGGTTGTCGATCTTCCGCAGCACCGCTCAGACCCTTTCCACGGTGCGGCGGCCGAACAGGCCCTGCGGCATCGCGAACAGCACCAGCAGAATAACGATGAACGCGAAAGCATCCTTGTAAGTCGAACTGATGTAGCCGACGCCAAGCGCTTCGAGCAGTCCGAGGATCAGGCCGCCGGCGACGGCGCCGATCGGATTGCCCATGCCGCCCAGCATCGCGGCGGCAAATCCCTTCAGCGCCAGCATCGTGCCGACATCGTAGCTCGTGAGTGTGATCGGCGTGATCAGAACACCCGCCACGGCGCCGATGGCGGCCGATCCGCCGAAGGCCAGCGCCATCACTGTCGCGGTGTTGATGCCGACCAGTCGTGCCGCCAGCTTGTTCGCTGCGGTCGCCAGCACAGCCTTGCCGATCACGGTGCGCTCAAGGAAGACGTAAAGCAGGATCACGATCACGGCTGTGCCGCCGAGAACCCAGAAGCTCTGCGGCTGGATCGCCGCGCCCAGCAGATTGACCGGCGTATCGCCGGAAATGCTGGGCAGCTTGTGAAACTGCTTGTCGAACAGGATTTGCGCCGCGCCGCGCAGCAGGATCGACGCACCGATGGTGATGATGATCAACGTGACCGGCGACGCATCGCGTGCGGGCTCGATGGCGAGCCAATACAGCAGAAGCCCGACAATAATGGAGACAGCGATCGCCAGCAGCGCCGCGAGCGGCAGCGGCACACCAGCCGCGGAGGCGAACACGGTCACCATGCCGCCGAGCATCACGAACTCGCCCTGCGCGAAATTGACCACGTCGGATGCGTTGTAGACCAGCGTGAACCCAAGCGCGACGAGTGCATAGACCGCGCCGACGGTCAGTCCGGAAACAAGAAACTGGACAAACTCGGGCATTCCGGCTCCACGAATGCAATGGCAGCCCAGGGCTGCGGTCCCGGCAGTATCAATTGTTCAGGCTGAGAAGCGATGCTTCCGGACGAAACCTGTCCGTCCGGAAGCATCCGATTGCTAACGCTTAAGTGCCCGGCGCGACCAGCGTCCAGTCGCCGCCCTTGATCTGCAGCATCCGGAAGGCCGAGAGATCGAGGCCGAGGTGATCGGTCGGCGACATGTTGACAATGCCGCCGGTACCGACGAAGCCCTTGGTCTTTTCGATTTCGTCGCGAACCTTCTTCGGATCGGTCGAATTGGCGCGCTTCATGGCTTCGACCAGGATCATCAGGCCGTCATAAGCGTGGCCGCCGAAGGTCGACACCGGGCTTTTCGCGGTGTCTTCATAGGTCTTCTTGTAATCGACCACGACCTTCTTCTGCGGATCGTTGTCCGGCAGCTTGTCGCCGACCAGCAACGCCGCGGCAGGCAGGCGGATGCCTTCGGCCGCCGGACCCGCCAGTTCGATGAAGCTCTTCGAGGCCACACCGTGGCTCTGATAGAGCGGCGTCGCGGTCATGCCGAGCTGCGCGTAGTTGCGGGTGACGATCGCAGGTCCCTGCCCGAAGCCCGGATTGACGATCGCCTGCACGCCGGGCGTGTTCTTGATCTTGGTGAGCTGGCCGGTCATGTCACTGTCGCGCGGACCGTAGCTTTCCTCGGTCACGATCTTGATGCCGTAATTCGGCGCGACCTTGGTGCACTGGGCCTTCATCGAGGCGCCGAAGCCGTCGGTGCCCGAGATCATCGCAATGTTGGTGAGCTTGCGCTGTTTCAGATTCTCGAAAATCTTCTCGCACGCCATCTTGTCGGTGTGCGGCGTCTTGAAGGTGTACTTGCGCACCGGGTCGATGATTTCGACCGCACCGCCGAAGGAGATGAACGGGATCTGCGCTTCCTCGAACACCGGGATCATCGCCATCGTCGTGCCGGTGGTCGAGCCGCCCGCCATCGCCACGACCTTGTCGTCCTCGATCAGGCGGGTGGCGAAGGTGCGCGCCTTGTTGGCGTCGCCGCCGTCGTCATAGATCACCAGTTCGATTTTCTTGCCGTTGACGCCGCCTGCCGCGTTGATCTTGTCGACATACATGCGCAGCGTCTTGTCCTCAGGCTCGCCGAGGAACGACGCGGGGCCGGTCACGGACAGGACAGAACCGATCTTGATGGTCTGCTGCGCAAGCGCGGAGCCGCTGAATGTCAGCGCCGCAACGCCGGCGGCCAGCATGAATCCCAATGCGGATGTGGATTTCACAGTGTCGTCCCTCCCTGATGATGGGCGCCTGTTGTTTTTGAAGGCTTGCCCGGTTCGTTTCCAACCACAGCGCGGAGATAGTTTCAAGTGCAACCATCGTCGCGACTGATCAACAATATAATTGACCGGACGGTTGGTCAATAGTAACCTGCTTCCAACGGTCGCGACAAACAGACCGACAGGGAGAACGCTGTGGACAAGGATCTGGTCCTGACCGACATCCGTGATGGATACCGCGTCATCACGCTCAACAGGCCCGACAGTCTGAACTCGTTCAATCGCAACGTCCACGCTGCGATGAACGCGGCATTGGATGCAGCGGAAGCCGACAAGACGTGCCGCGTACTTATTCTGACAGGCGCGGGCCGCGGATTCTGTGCCGGGCAAGACCTCTCGGAAGTCGAGTTCGTGCCCGGCCAGAAGCCGGATCTCACGGTGACGCTGGAGAAGAACTATAATCCCCTCATCCGCCGGATGAGGAAGATTCCGCTTCCCATTATCTGCGCCGTGAACGGCGTGGCTGCGGGCGGCGGCGCGAACATCGCTTTCGCCTGCGACATTGTGCTGGCGGCACGTTCGGCGAAATTCATTCAGGCGTTCTCGAAAATCGCCCTCGTCCCCGATTGCGGCGGCACATGGTTTCTTCCGCGCCTGGCCGGAAGCGCCCGGGCGCGAGCTCTCGCAATGCTGGCCGAACCTGTCTCCGCAGAACAGGCCGAAGCCTGGGGCATGATCTGGAAGGTCGTGGACGATGCCGGCCTGATGGCCGAAGCGCACAGGCTTGCCGCGCATCTGGCCACCCAGCCGACCGGCGCCCTCGCCCTCACCAAGCAGGCGCTGGACGCCTCCGAGACCAATACGCTGGACCAGCAGCTCGATCTTGAGCGCGATCTTCAGGGCACGGCGGGCCGCGGGCCTGATTTCGCGGAAGGCGTCGCTGCCTTTCTCGAAAAACGCGCGCCGCGCTTTACGGGAGACATGTAATGGACACCTCAGCCACGACCAGGCAGGACCCGCAAGCCATCGCGCAGGCTTGTGCTGACAAGATGTGGCAGGACGATCGGGCCAGCAAGGGCCTCGGCATGAACCTGCTCAGGATCGCGCCGGGCGAAGCCATGATCTCGATGACCGTCCGCAAGGACATGACCAACGGTCACGGCATCTGCCATGGCGGCTTCATGTTCACCCTCGCCGATTCTACATTTGCCTTTGCGTGCAACACCTACGACCAGCGCACCGTCGCGCAGCAATGCGCGGTGACGTTTCTGGCAGCGGTTCCTGAAGGCGAAACGCTGACGGCTCATGCCATGGAACGCAATCGCGCAGGACGCGGCGGAATCTATGACGTTACCGTGCGCGACAGCAGCAACAAGGTGGTTGCTGAGTTTCGTGGACACTCACGCACGATATCGGGTCGGTTGCTCGACGATCATACGCACGACAACAAATAGGATTGGGAGAGACCCTTGCTTCAGATTCCGCTTCGCAAGCTCGACCGGCTGAAACCAGAACCGGCAGAACTCGACCGTTACGAGATCGCCTCCCGCGAAGATATCCGCGTGCTCCAGCGCGAGCGCCTCGCATGGTCGCTGCGGCACGCCTATGATAATGTCCCGCACTATCGCGCGAAGTTCGACGCGGCGGGCGTTCACCCTGACCAGTTCAGGGATTTGCCTGATCTGGCCAAATTTCCGTTCACGCTGAAGACCGATCTGCGCGACAACTATCCCTTCGGCATGTTTGCCGTGCCGGAATCGAAAGTTGCGCGCATTCACGCCTCCTCCGGCACGACCGGCAAGCCGACCGTGGTGGGGTACACCAAGCGCGACATCGAGACATGGAGCGATGTGGTCGCACGTTCGATCCGCGCCGCCGGCGGCCGCCCCGGCATGAAGGTTCACATCGCCTATGGCTACGGCCTGTTCACCGGCGGACTCGGCGCGCATTACGGCGCGGAGCGGCTCGGCTGCACCGTGATTCCGATTTCCGGCGGAATGACCGAGCGTCAGGTTCAGCTCATCAATGATTTCAAACCTGAAATCATCATGGTGACGCCGAGCTACATGCTGGCGATCCTCGATGAGTTCAAAAAGCAGGGTCTCGATCCACGCAAGTCATCGCTGCGCATCGGCATTTTCGGCGCCGAGCCATGGACCAACGCCATGCGCGAGGAAATTGAAGACGCATTCGACATTCACGCCGTCGATATCTACGGACTCTCCGAGGTGATGGGTCCCGGCGTCGCCAACGAATGCGTGGAAACCAAGGACGGCCTTCACATCTGGGAAGATCATTTCTATCCCGAGATCATCAATCCCGCGACCGGCGAAGTGCTGCCCGACGGCGAGAAAGGGGAACTTGTCTTCACCTCGCTGACCAAGGAAGCGATGCCCGTGATCCGTTACCGGACCCGGGACCTGACGCGGCTGCTGCCGGGCACGGCGCGCTCGATGCGGCGGATGGAAAAGGTCACGGGGCGCTCGGATGACATGATGATCATCCGCGGCGTTAACGTCTTCCCCACCCAGATCGAGGAAAAGCTGCTCACCATCCACGATCTCTCCCTGCACTATCAGCTTGTACTCACCCGCGACGGCCGCATGGACAACATGGAAATCCAGGTCGAGGCGCGGCCGGACGCCAGCTTCCCCGCGCGGGAAGCCGCCACGAAGCAACTGGTGCAATCGGTGAAGGACACCATCGGCATTACGGCCGCAGTCACCGTGCTCGATCCAGGCAGCATCGAGCGTTCGGTTGGCAAGGCCAAGCGCATCATCGACCGCCGCCCGAAGGAACAAATCTAAAATGGCACGCAAGCGCGCCAACGATTACGACGACAAACGACAGGCGATCCTCGATCGCTCGGCGGAGCTGTTCTCGGTGTACGGTTTCGATCGTGCGTCGATGAACAAGATTGCTGAAGCCTGCGGCGTATCGAAGGCGAACCTCTATCACTACTACAAGGACAAGGAAGGCCTGCTGTTTGACGTCATCCGCTTCCATCTCAAGGAACTGCTGGATGTCGTCGAGGCCGCGGATAATCCGGATGCGCCGCCTGAAACGCGACTGCATGATTTGGTCGCAGCCCTGCTGGAGGCCTATCGCGACGCGGATTCCCAGCACAATGTGCAGATCAGCAGCATGCGTTTCCTGCCGAAAGAACGTCAGGCGGAGCTGAAGGGGATGGAGCGCGAGCTTGTGGTCACTTTCTCGTCGGCGGTGGCTGGCGTCGCGCCGCATCTGAAGGACACCAAGATGCTGACGCCGGTGACCATGTCACTGTTCGGGATGGTCAACTGGCATTACCTCTGGTTCAAAAGCAACGGCTCGGTCTCGCGCGCTGAATATGCCGATCTCGTCACCCGGCTGATTTCCGACGGCGCGCGCAACGTGCTCAAGCCGCCTGCGAAGGCCTCGCCATCTGCCAAAGCCGCTTCACCAGCAAAGGTCTCAAAACGAACCGCCCCGGCTGAATAGCTGATTGTCCACCCGGTGCCGCCGCGCACCTAGCATCAAAGTGATCCCATGAAACTCGACAGCTACGTCAACGGACAATGGACCGCACCGAGCGGTGATTTCACCGAGGTGCGCAGCGCGGTCACCGGCGACGTCGTCGCCGAGGCCATGACCGGCGGGCTGGATATGCGCGGCGCCCTCGCCTTTGCCCGCAACACCGGCGGCAGAAATCTGCGGCGGCTGACCTTCCATCAGCGCGCCGACATGCTGAAAAAGCTGGCGCAGTATCTGACCGAGCGGAAGGATCAGCTTTACAAGCTGTCTTTCCAGACCGGCGCGACGCGCACCGACAATCTGATCGACGTGGACGGCGGCATCGGCACGCTGTTCGTCTATGCCGGCAAGGGCCGCCGCGAACTGCCGAATTCGACCTTCCTGCTGGATGGCGCGGTCGAGCCGATGGGCAAGGCGGGCACCTTTGCGGGACAACACATCATCACGTCGCTGCGGGGCGTCGCGGTCCATATCAATGCCTTCAATTTTCCCTGCTGGGGCCTGCTGGAGAAGCTCGCGCCCGCCCTGCTCGCCGGCGTGCCGGTGGTCTCCAAGCCTGCAACTGTCACCTCCTATGTGGCGCATGCGCTCGCGCGCATGATCGCGGAATCCGGAATCCTTCCCGACGGCGCATTCCAGTTCATTGTCGGCTCGACCGGCGATTTGTTCGATCATCTCACCTGCCAGGATGTCGTATCCTTCACCGGCTCGGCCGATACGTCCGAGAAGCTGCAGCGGCACCCGGTGATCGCACGCGAGGCTGTGCGCTTTGTCGCCGAACGGGATTCACTCAACGCCGCAATCCTCGCGCCGGATTCCAGTCCCGGCACGCCGGAGTTCGATCTGTTCATCAAGGAAGTCGCCAAGGAAATGACCGTCAAGGCCGGACAGAAATGTACCGCGATCCGGCGCGTCCTGGCGCCGACGTCTCATGTCGATGCCGTGATCGGGGCGCTGCGCGAACGGCTGGACAAGGTCGTGATCGGAAATCCCGAACAGGACAATGTGCGGATGGGTCCCGTTGTCGGCCTCGACCAGCGCCGCGACGTGCTGAACCACATCAAGGCATTGCGGACCGAGGCGCAGCTTGTCGCGGGCGATCCCGACAATTTCGACGTTCAGGGCGCGGATGTCGTTCGCGGCGCGTTCGTGCCGCCGATCCTCCTGCATTGCGCGAACCCCGTTCAGGCGACGAAGGTGCATTCCATCGAGGCGTTCGGCCCGGTCAGCACTGTGATGGGCTACCGCGATCTTGACGAAGCGGTCGCGCTCACCAATCGCGGCGGCGGCAGCCTTGTGGCTTCTGTCTACACCCACGATCCGAAGGTGGCCTCCGATCTTGTGTTCGGCGTCAGCAGTTTCCATGGCCGGCTCGTGCTGATCGACCGCGACTGCGCCAAGGAACAGACCGGCCATGGCTCGCCAATGCCGCAGATGGTCCATGGCGGCCCGGGCCGCGCGGGCGGCGGCGAAGAACTCGGCGGCGTGCGTAGCGTGCATCATTACATGCAGCGCACCGCGGTTCAGGGTTCACCGCGCATGCTGACCGGCGTGACCGGAAGCTGGACCAAAAACGCGCCCATCGTCGAAAGGGACCGGCATCCATTCCGGTTTCATTTCGAGGATCTCGATGTCGGGCAGACGTTCTACTCGAAGGAGCGCACGATCACGCTGGAGGACATCGAGCATTTCGCGCATTTTACCGGCGATACGTTCTACGCACACATGGACGAGGAGGCGACCAAAGGTCATCCGTTCTTCCCCGGCCGCGTGGCGCACGGCTATCTGCTGCTCTCGTTTGCCGCGGGCCTGTTTGTCGATCCCGATCCGGGTCCGGTGCTGGCGAATTATGGCCTCGACTCGCTGCGCTTCATCAAGCCGATTCAGCCGGGCGAAACCATCAAGGTGCGGCTCACCGCAAAGGACAAGTCGCCGCGTAACAAGCAGTATGGCGAGGTCCGCTGGGATGTTGAAATCCTGACCGACAAGGACGAGTCGGCCGCGACCTATGAACTTCTCACCATGAACGCCGTCCGGCCGGCGGCCTGACCAACAACACTATTGAGGGAGAAACCCATGATCCTTGTCACCGTGATGTATCCAGCCGGCGAGGCATTCGACACCGACTACTATCTCAAGACGCACATGCCGCTGGTGAGGGACCGCTGGGGCCCGCACGGGCTGAAAAGCGCGCAGGCGATCAAGGGCGTGGCAAAGCCGGACGGCAGCGCGCCCGACTATCAGATGATCGCGCTGATCACGTTCGGCTCGATGGATGATTTCAAGGCCGCCGGGAAGGCGCACGGCAAGGAAATCTTTTCCGATATTCCGAACTTCACCAAGGCGCAGGCCGTGGTGCAGATCAACGACGTCGTGTCCTGAACAGCAGGCCCTCGCGTGTCGGCAACGACGCAGACTGGAATGGATCAGAGCGCGGCTCGCCCGGCCTCGGGCGAGGACACCGCGATTGCGCGCGCGTTCTCGCTGAAGGACCTGTCCGATGCGTTTTATGACGATCCCTACCCGACCTATCGCGCGCTGCAATCCGTCGATCCGATCCATCGGATGCCGGATGGCTCACTGTTCCTGACACGGCACCGCGATCTGGAGGCCATCTACAAGGATACGGTGCGCTTCAGTTCGGACAAGAAAGTCGAGTTCGGACCGAAGTACGGTACGGACTCCCTGCTGTTCCAGCACCACACCACGAGCCTCGTCTTCAACGATCCGCCTCTGCACACCCGCGTGCGGAGATTGATCGCCGGCGCGCTCAATCCCCGCGCCATCGCGGAAATGGAGCCGGGGCTGATCGCGCTTGTGGACCGCCTGCTCGATGACATGGAGGCGCGCGGCAAGGCCGATCTGATCGAAGATTTCGCCTCGGCGATTCCTGTCGAAGTGATCGGCAACCTGCTGGCCGTGCCGCATGAAGATCGCGCGCCGCTGCGCGGCTGGTCGCTCGCGATCCTCGGTGCACTCGAACCGTTTCTGACAGAAGAAGTACAGGCTCATGGTGAACGCGCCGTCAGAGAATTTCTCGATTACCTCCGCCGTCTGGTCGCGGATCGCCGCGCGCGTCCCGGCAATGCAGACCACGACGTCCTCACGCGGCTTATTCAGGGTGAAGCCAGCGGCGAACGCCTGAGCGAGATCGAGCTTCTACAAAACTGCATTTTCATCCTGAATGCAGGCCATGAGACCACCACCAACCTGATCGGCAACGGACTCGAACTGCTGCTGCGGTTTCCGGACCAGCGTCAGCGCCTGATTGACGATCCAGCTTTGATCAAAAGCGCCATTGAGGAATTCCTGCGCTTCGAGAGTTCAAACCAGCTCGGCAACCGCCGCGTGGTTCAGGAGACCGAACTCGGCGGCGTGGCGCTTCCGGCAGGCTCATTGATCACGCTCTGCATCGGCGCAGCCAATCGCGACCCGGACGTGTTTGTCGAACCGGACCGTCTCGACATCGCCCGCGCGCCGAATCGGCATCTTGCCTTCGCGTCCGGCGCGCATGCCTGCGTCGGGCTCTCGCTGGCCCGCCTTGAAGGCCGCATCGCCATTGGCCGCTTTCTCGCCCGCTTCCCGAATTACGCCGCCAGCGGCCCCGCGCATCGCGCGAGGCGCGTGCGTTTTCGCGGATTCACGACGCTTCCCGTTACACTCACCTGAATCCTCAAGCCCTGGAATGCATCATGTCGTTCGACAAGTCCGCCGCCGACACCCTGCTCACATCGGTATTCGCCAAGTGCGTACAGGACCTCGGTCTCTCCGTTGAGAGCATCAACAAGGATGGCGCGGTGTTGCGCATGCGTTTTTCGGAAAACCTCTGCCGCGATAATGGCGTAATCTGCGGTCAGGCGCTGATGAGCCTCGCGGACACCGCGATGGTCTTCGCCATCAGCGCGGCGGCTGGCGAATACTTCCCGATGACCACGGTCGACCAGACCATTCACTTCATGCGCCCGGCCATGCGCGCCGATGTCCTGGCCGAAGCGCGGGTCGTGCGCCTCGGCAAGACCATGGCTTATGGCAGTATCATGCTGCGGACAGATGGCGACGAGCGGCCTATCGCCATGGCGCAGACGGCGTATGCTCTGCTGCGCGAAGGCAAATAACTACATCTGGTCGTAATCGACCACGACGCGTGACGAGACCGGATGTGCCTGGCAGGTCAGCACGAAGCCCGCCTCAAGTTCCCATGGCTCCAGCGAATAGTTCACGTCCATGGTCACGTCACCTTCGACCACCTTGGCGCGGCATGTCGAGCACATGCCGCCCTTGCAAGCATAAGGCAGATCCATGCCGGCGCGCAGCGCGGCGTCGAGAATAACCTCGCCCTCCGCAATTGGCACATCCTTGCGCTTGCCGTCCACGATCAATGACGCGACGGCTTTCGGCGGCGCCTCGGGCGCGACCTGGACCTTCGGGCGCGGTTTGCCGCCAAACTCGGAAACAAAGCGCTCGACATGTAAGCGGTCGGCGGGAATGCCCATGTCCAGACAGGTCTTCTCGATCTCCTCGCTCATGGCGACCGGCCCGCAGACGAACACATGATCGACCGCGGCGGCAGGCACCATCGCGCGCAGCAGCACCTCGACCTTGTCGCGGTCGAGACGGCCATAAAGGATCGGCAAGTCCTGCTCTTCCTGCGACAGCACATGAAACACCGAGAGGCGGCCCATGAAGCGGTCTTTCAGTTCTTCCAGAGCTTCGCGAAACAGGATGCCGTTGGTTGCGCGATTGCCATAGAACAGGAAGAAGCGGCTGTTTGGCTCGCGCGCCAAAATTCCGCGCACAATCGACATGATCGGCGTAATGCCGGAGCCTGCCGCAAAGCCGACATGGATACGCGCCTGATCCGGTGTGTGTGCGACACCGAAACGGCCGGTCGGCGTCATGACATCGAGTTCGTCGCCGGCTTTCAATTCCTCCAGCGCCCAGCTTGAGAACGCGCCGCCATCGACCTTCTTCACTGCGATGCGCAGTTCGTGATCGTCAGGGCCGGAGCAAATCGAATAGGAGCGCCGCACCTCCTCGCCATCCATGGTGGTGCGCAGTGTCAGGTACTGACCGGGCGCGAAAACGTAGTCCTTCGCCAGTTCACCGGGAATGACGAATGTCATGGACACTGCATCGGCGGTCTCGCGCTTGAGGTCGGCGACCGCCAGACGATGGAATTTCGGAACGTGCGACATGGCTACAGTCCTAATGGCACTTGAAGTAATCAAACGGCTCGCGGCAGGTCTTGCAGCGCCAGAGCGCCTTGCACGACGTCGAGCCGAACTCGGACAGCACTTCGGTATCAACCGATCCGCATTGCGGGCACGCGACCTGTTGTTCGCCGAACAGCGCACGGCGGCCACCTCCGGCCTGTGGCGGGGCGATGCCATACTCTTTCAGCTTCTGGCGGCCCTGCTCGCTCATCCAGTCCGTTGTCCATGCGGGCGAGAGCACGGTGCGGATTTTCGGATTGCGGATGCCCTCGCGCGCCAGTGCCAGCTCGATTTCGAGCGCGATCATGTTCATGGCGGGGCAGCCCGAATAGGTCGGCGTGATCGCCACTTCGACTCCGTCATCCGTCACCGTCACATCACGCAGCACGCCAAGATCGGCAATGGTCAGAACCGGAATCTCCGGATCGACCACCTGCGCCGCCGCATTCCATGCGGTCTGGCGAAGATCGTGCGTGCTGGTGTCTGCGGTTACCATGTCGCGTTCGGGAAGGTTCGCTGCATCGACTGCAGTTCGCTGAGGAGATGGCCGAGATGTTCGGTATGATTGCCGGTGCGGCCGCCCTTCTGCATCCAGTCACTCGCCGGGCGCTTCAGCGTTGCCACGCCGAGAACATTGGAGACGCTGTCCATCCAGATGCCACGCAATGTTTCCGGATCGACCGCGATGCCGGATGAGATCAGCTCCGCATCGCTCGCATCGGCATGAAACAGTTCGCCGGTGAACGCCCAAAGGTCGTCGATAGCTGTCTGCGCGCGGCGGTGGCTTTCATCCGTGCCGTCGCCGAGGCGAATCATCCATTCCGAGGTGTGGCGTAAGTGATAAGCGCTTTCCTTTTCGGACTTGGCGGCAATCGCCGCCAGCGTCGCGTCCTTCGAGTTCATCATCGCGCGCCAGTACGGATCGGCGAATGCTGAATAGAAGAACTGCCGCACGATGGTGCGGGCAAAATCGCCGTTCGGCTGCTCGACCAGCAGCAGATTGCGGTATTGGCGCACATCACGGAGATAAGCGAACTTGTCTTCGTCGTGGCCCGCCCCTTCGACCTGGCCCGCGTAGGTGTAGAGTTCGCGCGCCTGCCCGATCAGGTCGAGGCCCATATTGGCCAGCGCCATGTCCTCTTCCAGCATCGGCGCATGGCCGCACCATTCCGACACACGATGGCCGAGGATCAGCGCATCGTCCGCGCGGCGCAGCGCGTAGAGCACCAGCGGGCTTTCGGTGACATTGATCGATGAAGCGGTCATTTGTCTCATCCGCGAAAACTGGAAAAGAAACCTGCAGCCTCATCCTGAGGAGTCCGCGCAGCGGGCGTCTCGAAGGATGGCTCCGGACAATCATGGTTCGAGACGGCGCCTACGCGCCTCCTCACCATGAGGAATACTTACATATGGCCGACTTCGTCCGGCACATCGTAGAATGTCGGGTGGCGATAGATCTTCGACATCGAAGGCTCGAACATCATGCCCTTCTCCGACGGATCGGATGCGATGATCGCATTCGACGGCACGATCCAGATCGAAAGACCCTCGCCACGCCGTGTATAGATATCGCGGGCTGCCTGAAGCGCCAGTGTCGCATCGGCCGCATGCAGCGAGCCGACATGCTTGTGGGCAAGGCCGTTGCGGCTGCGGATGAAAACTTCCCAAAGCTGCGTGTTCTGAGTTGTCATGACCACCTCCTCACGCCGCAACCGCAGCGGTGCTGCGCGCCTGCTGCTTCGCGGCATAGGCCGCCGCCGCTTCACGGACCCACGCGCCTTCGTCATGCGCCTTGCGGCGCGCGGCCATGCGGTCGCGGTTGCACGGGCCATTGCCCGCGAGCACCTGCCTGAATTCATCCCAATCGATTGGGCCGTATTCCCAGTGCTTTGTCTCCTCATTGAACTTGAGGTCGGCATCAGGAATGGAAAGGCCGAGATAGTGGGCCTGCGGCACGGTGGCGTCGATGAACTTCTGGCGCAGGTCGTCGTTCGAGAAGCGCTTGATCTTCCACGCGGTCGACTGGTCGCTGTGCTGGCTCTGGCTGTCAGGCGGACCGAACATCATCAGGCACGGCCACCACCAGCGGTTCAGCGCGTCCTGCGCCATCGCTTTCTGCTCATCGGTGCCGCGCGACAGCGTGAGCATGATTTCGTAGCCCTGACGCTGATGGAACGACTCTTCCTTGCAGACGCGGATCATCGCGCGCGCATAGGGACCATAGGAGCAGCGGCACAGCGGGATCTGGTTCATGATCGCCGCGCCGTCCACCAGCCAGCCGATGGCGCCGATGTCGGCCCATGTGGGCGTCGGATAATTGAAGATCGAGGAATACTTGGCCTTGCCGGCGAGCATCGCGTCATAGAGTTCCTCACGCGAGGAGCCGAGCGTTTCGGCTGCGGCGTACAGATACAGGCCATGGCCGCACTCGTCCTGCACCTTGGCGAGCAGCGCGGCCTTGCGGCGCAGGGTCGGCGCGCGGGTGATCCAGTTGCCTTCCGGCAGCATGCCGACGATTTCGGAGTGAGCGTGCTGGGAAATCTGCCGTGTCAGCGTCTTGCGATAGGCCGCCGGCATCCAGTCATTCGCCTCAATGCGGTCGTCGGCATCAATCCGCGCCTGAAAGTGAGCGGCGCGCTGCGCGTCCTCGACATGAACGACTTCGGCCTCGGATACATTGAGCGCTTGGGTGTACATCGCCGTTTCCTCCCGGGAGACGGCGATCAATATATAACAAAAATAACTCCAAGCAAGTTATTTTTGTAACATATTGCGCTGCACGTCGGAGAACCTGCGCGCGAGTTCCGGGCCCGGGGGACGCAAGGAACCCGTTGCGCTTTCGCCGTGTGCGTCCAGCCAGGATTCGGATGCCGGCAGAAGTGCTTGGTAGAGATTGGCGCAGAATTTCCGCGCCTCCAGCGCGGGCCAGGCGGGTGGCAACAGCGCCGGTGGCAGGAGTGGATCACGCAAAATCACCCGCCGGTACTGATGGATCAGAAGCACGCGCGCGAGAATCGCGTCCGCCGGTGTCATGTCATTGGCGGCACGGACCCAGTCCTCCAGCGGCGCGAAGGTTTTCATGAACTCGCGATAGGACCCGGCGGTCCGTTCCAGCGACCAGCTTGCCTCGACCAGTCGCCGGCCCGTGGCATCATTGGCCGAGACTTCCAGCCGGATCGCGCCTTTGGCGACGGATGGCGTCGGCACACTCGACGGGGCCACCCATACGCCCGGCATCGGGCTGCCAAAACCCGCTTCCGATAACGCCGCCCGCGATGCGTCGCGATCCGCGCCGTTTCCGATCAGCAGAAGTTCAAACCGCCCTGCCCAGTCCGATGGATGCGGATTGTAGACATGCTCAACAGCGGCCTCGAAGCGCTCGCGGCCCTGTTTGGCGAGTTTGTAGAAACTCTTGCGGCCCGCCTTGTCGCGATCGAGCCAGCCATCGGCGGCAAGGCGCGACACGGCGGTGCGGACCACACCACCGTCGGTCCCCAGCATATCCAGAAACTGCAGGAGCGTGCCGAGCCAGACCGATCCGCCACGCGGCAGGATCGCGTCGCCATAGAAGGTGATGATGAGGGAGCCTGTACGCGAAGGCTCGCGCTTGAAACGGCTGACAATGCGGGAGAGCGGATGGGGACTCATGGCCCGCAGCATAGTGCATTCAGGCCCGGCGGCGAGCCCCGGATCCGAACGTCACCAAACCCGGCTCAAAAGAACCGGTCCAAAGAACCTTATGAAACGTTTCGGATTTTGCACATGAACAACTTCAACTAAAACATCAAGCGGCAAACAGTATCACGCGGCCCGCACAGGCGGGCTTATTCTTGCGAAGTCCAACCCGGCGCCGGTCAGATGTTGAGCTGCCAGACCAGCAGAACGACGCCCAGCGCCGCCGAACAGCTCAATGCCCAGCCGGCAACGTAGGCGGCCTCCTCAAGGCCGGGCGTACCGATATGGTCGTCAGGACTTACGTGGATATGTTGCAGGCGATCAGCCATCGCGGCCTCCAATAGCGCCTCCCTGAAGCGATAACAGCGGCGTGTGGCGATGGGTTCCGCGAGATCGCAGAATTCACATCGCAATTGCAGGCTGAGATTTGGATGGCGCTCCCTAGCGGAATCGAACCGCTCTCTCCACCGTGAAAGGGTGGCGTCCTAACCGATAGACGAAGGGAGCATTAATCGCACAAAACCAACAGGTTAGCTGTGTTGGGGCGAGCGCCGTGCCGCAAACGCCCGGGGCGATTTGGCCAACGCGGGGCAACGTATAAAGGCGTTTCGCGGCTGCGGCAAGCCGCGAGATACCCCTGCTTGAGTGCCCTGCGTAACTTCATGCACACTCCCCTGACCTGCCGCCCGCAGTGGGACTGGCCAGGATGCCGGAGCGCCATGCATGACCCGCAAGCTGATCGACATTTCCGTCCCTCTCCAGAACGACGTGCCAGCGGACCCGCCCGGCGGACATCCGACCATCCAGTACATCGACCATCAGCAGGGCCTGCCGCGCATGCTGCAGTTCTTCGACGGTTTGAAGAAGGAAGATCTTCCCGACGGTCAGGGCTGGGCCGTCGAACAGGTCAACCTCTCCACCCACAACGGCACACATCTCGACGCGCCCTACCATTTCCATCCGACCATGAATCGCGGCGAACGCTCATGGACCATCGACGAGGTCCCGCTGGAATGGTGTCTGCAGCCCGGCGTGAAGCTCGACTTCCGTCATTTCCCCGACGGCTATGTCGCAACCGCCGCCGATGTCGAAGCCGAACTCAAGCGTATCGGGCATACGCTCAAGCCGCTTGAGATCGTGGTCGTGAACACCAGCGCGGGTATGAAGTACGGCCAGCCGGATTACGTCATCTCCGGCTGCGGCATGGGATATGAGGCGACGATGTACCTGCTGGAGCGCGGCGTTCGCCTTACCGGCATCGACGGCTGGAGCTGGGACGCGCCATTTGTCTACACCGCGAAAAAGTATGCGGAGACCAAGGACGCCAGCCTGATCTGGGAAGGCCACAAGGCCGGCCGCCACATCGGCTATTGTCACATCGAAAAGCTGCACAATTTAGAACAATTGCCGCCAAACGGTTTCATGGTGTCCTGCTTCCCGGTGAAGATCGAACGCGCCTCCGCCGGCTGGACGCGGGCTGTCGCAATTCTGGATAACTAGCCGCGATATTGAACTTAACAAGAGCGGCGGCGCGGGACTAAGCTGCCTTTGCCGGCCTCGACGGATCAGAAACAGGAGAGCACGATGACGATGCCTCAGGATGTCGCCCAGCTTCAGGCCCGGATGAGGGAAGCCGTCAAGGCGAACTGGAAGGCCTTTCTGATCGAAGGCATCGTGCTGGTCATCCTCGGCATGGCGGCCATCGCGATTCCCTTGCTGGCCAGCATCGCGGTCACGATCTTCCTCGGCTGGCTGTTCCTGATCAGCGGCGCGGTCGGACTTTACCTGACCTTTACCACGCGCGACCTGCCCGGCTTCTGGTGGTCGCTGCTCTCGGCGGTCCTCGCGCTGGGCGCAGGTCTCATTCTGCTGCTTCAGCCGGTCGCGGGAACGCTGACACTCACGCTGGTGGTCAGCGCCTATTTCATCGCCGAAGGCATCACCACCATCATGTTCGCCCTCGCCCACCGCAAGGAACTGTCCGGGCGCTGGGGCTGGCTGCTGGTGTCGGGTCTGGTCGACCTGATTGTCGCGGCGCTGATCATTGCGGGACTGCCCGGCTCCGCTGCATGGGCCATCGGATTGCTGGTCGGCATCAACCTCGTGTTCGGCGGCACCTCCCTGATCGGGATGGCCCTCGCCGCACGAAATGCCTGACCCGGCGGGCTGCGATCAACAGCCCCGGCAGATGCTCTTGATCTTGCGGTCGAGCGCCTTGTCCTCCGCGGACTCGGTGAAGTTCTTCTCCTGTCCGGACGGCACATCGCTCGCGCGCGGCTGACGGTGTCCGACAGGCGCCGGGGGAATGCCGCCAGAGCCGCCGCTTGTTGCTGAGGGGGTCGCGGTCGTTCCGCTCTTGCTCTGGGCCACGGCTCCTGACGCGGCCAACAGCAAAGCCATCATGGCGATCGGGATGGATTTCCTCATGTCACACCTCCACCAATACGATTCCTCAGCACGGGCATCCTACCGGGAACGCGCAGGATTATCTATTGTTGCACAGTTGCGTCTGCCTTGCGCCGCACAATCCTGCGCCTTGCGCACCTCAGCCATCGACGCGAGCAGCCAGATACCCGCCGCCACCAGCACCACGAAAAAGCCGAGCATCAACGCATTTTCGACAGTGCGATTGCCTTCGTCGTCCGGAGGCTCGGGTTTCGTCATCTTTCCACAGGCGGATAGATGTGAACATCGCCGCAATAATCCGCAATGCGGTACCGGCCTTCGCCGTCATCACGTATGCGCGACAGGTATTGCGGGCCGACCGGCGCCTTGCCATGACCGCCGGGAATATCGAGCACGTAGTCCGGCTGGCAAAGGCCCGACACACGCCCGCGCAGGTGCTGCATCAGCTTCTGCCCTTCCTCCAGCGTGGTGCGCAGATGCGCTGTGCCCGGCGCAAGGTCGCCATGATGCAGATAGTATGGCTTGATCCGGCACTCGACGAAGGTCCGCATCAAGGCTTCCAGGGTTTGCGGATTGTCGTTCACGCCGCGCAGCAGCACCGACTGGCTGACCATCGGAATGCCTGCGTCGATTATCCGCGCGCACGCCTCGCGCGCCTCAAGGGTGAATTCGCGCGGATGGTTGGCATGGACGGCGACCCATGTGGTCGCCCCCTTCACACGCAAGACGGCCGCCACGTCATCCGTCACGCGCGCGGGATCGGCCACCGGCACACGGGTGTGAATCCGGATGATTTTCACATGTTCGATCGCGGCGAGATCGCTCATGATCTCTTTCAGCCGCCGCGCCGACAGCATCAGCGGATCGCCGCCGGTCAAGATGACTTCCCAGATTTCCGGATGCGCGCGGATATAATCCAGCGCCTTTGAATAGACTTCATCGGACAGGCCGGTGTCCTTGCCCGGCCCGACCATTTCGCGGCGAAAGCAGAACCGGCAATAGACCGCGCAGACATGGACCAGCTTGAACAGCACACGATCCGGGTAGCGATGCACGATGCCGCCGACCGGCGAATGCGCATGGTCGCCGATGGGATCGGCGTCCTCCCCGGACTGCCTCTCAAGTTCGTCGGCGGATGGAATGTATTGCCGCGCGATGGGATCGTCCGGATCCGTCCTGTCGATCAGTGCGGCCACGCCGGGCGTCACCGCGACGGCATAGCGCGCGGCCACCTTCTCGAGCGCGGGCAGACTGTCCGGCGAGGCAAGACCTTGCGCGATCAGTTCGGCAGGCGTCCGAAGCGTTGTAGCGCTGCGGGTCATGCCTCGCCTCCCATCGGCGTCCACACCACCTGATCGACCCGCGTTGCTCCGCTGGCCAGCATCACAAGGCGATCGAACCCAAGCGCCACACCGCAGGCTTCCGGCATCCGCGCCACAGCCGCGAGGAAATCCTCATCGAGCGGATAGCGCTCGCCATACCGCCGTTCCTTCTCGTCCATGGCTTGCGTGAAGCGCTGCCGCTGCTCGTTTGCGTCGATCAGTTCGCCAAAGCCGTTGGCGAGTTCAACGCCGCAAGCGTAAACCTCGAACCGCTCCGCCACGCGCGGATCGGACAGCTTTACACGCGCGAGCGCGGCTTCCGGCGCCGGATACTCATAGAGAATCGTCAGGCGCTCCTGTCCAAGGTTCGGTTCGATATGCTCGACCAGCACCTTGCTGAAAATGTCGGACCACGTGTCATCGTCCGTGATACGCACGCGATCGGCTGCGGCAACAGCGAGTTGCTCCCGCAGCCCCTGTCCATCGACAATGGTCGCCAGCAGGTCAATGGACGCATAATGGGAAAACGCATCCGCGACCGTGAGCAGTTCCGGTGTCGCAAACGGGTCAGCCGTCCTGCCGCGAAACGAGAATGTCCCGATCCCGGTTTCCTGAGCCGCGCGCGCGATGACAACGACGCAATCGGCCATCACGGCCTCGTAGCTCTCATTGGCGCGATACCACTCCAGCATGGTGAACTCAGGCAGATGCAGCGGTCCCCGTTCGCGGTCCCGAAACACCCGCGCGAATTCCACGATCTTGGTCTCACCCGACGCGAGCAGCTTCTTGCAGGCAAATTCCGGTGACGTCCGCAAGTAGTAGCGGGATCTGTCGCCGGAGCTGGACATCAGGTCCGCGAACGGAGCATGCAGATGGGTCTCGTTTCCGGGCGATTTCTGCAGAATTCCGGTCTCGACCTCGGTGAATCCCTCACCGGCGAACCATGCCCGCGTCGCCCGCGTTATCGCGCTCCGCGCCTGCAGGAAGGGCCTGCGGTCGAGGTGACGATCCGGCGTCCACCAGGGGGAAAGTTCCTGTCCCGCATTCATGCCGGAAAAGCCTGATTCGGCTGTAAAATGCTGGCTTTACCGGTCCAAATGGTTATGTTGCGGCCCGAAACAGCCTTGCCGGACGGCGAAGCGCCGCTCCGGCGCCGCACCCGGCCCTGAACATTAGGAAACCAATCTGTGAAAGTCATCGCCAGTTCGATCCGCAAGGGCAACATCATTGAGCAGGACGGTAAGCTATATGTCGTTCTGAGCGCCGAGAACATCCATCCCGGCAAGGGAACCCCGGTCAGCCAGATCGAAATGCGCAGAATCAGCGACGGCACCAAGGTGTCCGAGCGCTACAAGACCACCGATCAGGTCGAACGCGCCTATGTCGAGGACCGCGACTTCAACTATCTCTACGAAGACGGCGACGGCTTCCACTTCATGAACAACGAGACCTACGACCAACTCCTCGTGCCGAAGGACGTGGTCGGAACACAGGCGCCCTACCTGCAGGAAAACATGACCGTGAAGCTCTCGATCCATGAGGGCAACGCAGTCTCCATCGGGCTGCCGCAGCGTGTCACCCTCGAGGTCGTTGAGACCGAGCCTGTGACCAAGGGTCAGACCGCATCCTCGTCCTACAAGCCTGCGATCCTTTCCAATGGGGTCCGCACCGGCGTTCCGCCGCATATCGGCGTCGGCACCCGCATCGTCGTCATGACGGAAGACGGCTCCTACGTCGAACGCGCGAAGGACTGAGGGCTGATCTGGTGAGGGCGGATTGACGGCAGCGCATGCAGCAGACCGCAGAATGATGGCATCGGGAAGTATCCGGTGCCGTGTTCTGCCTCTTGCCTCGCTGTTGGTCGCCCTGGTTGTTTGCGCGGCCAGCCAGCCGGCCCAAGCGCAATCCAGCGAGTTCCGGACACCGGCGATCTCGGTCGTGCAGCCGGACTGGCCCGCGGCCGCGATCCAGCTCAAGGCTGAAATCGAGTCGCAGCCGGCGACGTCTGACAGTTTCAGCTTCATGGGCCCTCGCCCGCGGCCGCGTCAGGCTGCCGCGAAGCGCATCACCGCGATTTCGCAAATCAACGCGGTCACATCGCCGATCTTTCCAGGCATCGAAACCAGTCCGGTACCGGTGCTGCTGCCGTTCGACAGCGCCCTTTATCTGAACGACCAGCGCAGCGGCGCCGTCAATCTTCTGATCCCGCGCTATCAGGCCGGTTTCAGCGCGGCGGCGATGTTCGAGGCCGGACCCGCCGGTTACGACGCGGTTTTCATGCTGGAGCGCGGCGCTGGCGACAACATGCCGCCCCGGGTCTATTCGCAACCCGTCGAGGTTCAGATCACGGCGTCGCTGCTGCTCTATAACATCAAGGACCCGCTGGCCGGCAAGGGCGAGCCAGTGAAGGCGCTCGCCACGCAGTTTCCGAACCTGCGCCGGGTGATCCGGGAAGGATATGTGCGCTACGCTTTCACACGGTTCGGCGTGCCTTATGTGGTGTCGATCCAGTGTCTCGACAGCGTGGCGCGCAGCAGACGTCTGTCCTGCCGCGAAGCATCACCGGTGGCGGAGCGGTTTATCAAGGCGCTGCGCGTCGCCGGCGGCACGCCGCGCGATCCGCGCTACAACATCGCCTCATATGACTCCGAGCGTCCGATCGAATATGCGCCGGATTTCACCTACCGGACCCCCGGCGAAATTATCCCGAACAGCGGGTATCGCGGCCAAAGCGGTTATCAGGACTTTACGGTCTATTCGCAAATCCGCTTTCCGGTCGAAAAGGCTCCGGCGTTCGCCAACTCGCAATCCTTCATGAACTGGGGCGACTGCAACCTCACGGGCCGCATCTCATTTTCTCCGACAAAAGGCGATGCCTATCGCTGCAAACGCAACGATAAACCGCTCGTATTCGACGAGTCCGCGAAGGAAAATTACAGTTATCCCTGGCAGGACAATTTTTGCGAGACGCGCGATTTCCAGGTCGGTCAATGCCCCAACGGGATGGGCCATCAGGGGCAGGACATCCGCCCCTCATCCTGCCATTTGCGTAACGACGGCGCTGACCGCTGCATTCCCGATCTCTTCGCCGCGGTCGCTGTGCGCGATGGCGTGATCGTCAGATTGCCGAAGCAGCAGGCCGCCTTTCTGCTGGTGAACGCGCGCAACGAGCACATCCGCTTTCGCTACATGCACATGAATCCCGCCCGCATGGATGCGGACGGTCTTTTTCACGGGCGGCATGTCAGCGAAGGCGAAAAGATCGGGCTGGTCTCGAACTTCCAGGACCGCCCCGGCGGCACCACGACACATCTGCATTTCGATGTGCAGGTGTTCACGCGCGATGGCTGGCTCTGGGTCAATCCCTACGTCACCCTGATTTCAGCTTACGAGCGCCTGATCGGCGGACGCGGGCGTGAATACATCCAGCCGCCCCCGGAAGCACCGGCGATGGCCCATGCCCAGCCGCCGGCGGAGACGTCATCCGAGGCCGCGAAGGAAGGTCAAGAGCACTAGGCGGCAAGGAACCTGCTTTTGCGACAGGTCCGACTGGTATCATCCGCGGCAGATTGGCCTTTGGCTGGACGGGACATGTGGCGCTAGAGTGTCGGCATGACCCAAAGAGATTCTTCGCATCCCGCCTCCCTCACCCGGCGCGAATTGCTCGGCTCCGTACTCGGCGCAGGCGCGCTGATGGCAAGCGCGCCTCATGCGCTTGCGGCGACGCCGCCCGGCTTCGATCAGTGGCGCGAGAGTTTTCGCGCCCGCGCGCTGGCGCGCGGCATTTCCGAGGGTACCTACATCCGCTGCCTCGCGCGCATCGAGCCGGACATGAGCGTATTCCAGAAGATGCGCAAGCAGCCCGAGTTCAACGAACAGCTCTGGCAGTATATCAACCGCCGCGTGTCCGACTGGCGGCTGGCCGCGGGCAAGACAGCGCTTCAGAAATACGGCGCGCTGTTCGCGCGGATCGAAAAGGATTTCGGCGTCGAGCGCGGTACACTACTGGCGCTGTGGGGCGTCGAGACGGCCTACGGCGATCCGCTGGTTCAACAGAACCATATGCGCCCGGTATTTCCGTCCCTCGCCGCGCTGGCGTGGAACGAGCCGCGCCGCAAGAAATATTGGGAAACCGAACTCATCAACGCGCTGCGCATTGTCGACAAGCACTGGAGCGCGCCGGAGGAAATGCGCGGCTCATGGGCTGGCGCCATGGGGCACACCCAGTGGATGCCGGAAGTCTGGCTCAATGTCGGCTTCGATTACGACGGCGATGGCCGTGTCTCGCCCTTCGGCAGGCCGGACGATGCGCTGGGCTCCAGCGCGCGCTATCTCGTCAATCGCGGCAAGTACCGGCGCGGCGAACACTGGGGCTACGAGGTCAAGGGCGCGACCGGCAGCGGCGGCAGCAGGAGCTACGCGCAATGGGCGGCGGCAGGTGTCACACGCGCCGACGGCCAGCCGTTTCCGCGCCCGAACGATTCCGCGCAGCTCTGGACGCCCGTTCAGGGCGGACCGTCGTTTCTGTTGGGGCCGAACTTCTATGCGGTGAAGAGCTACAATCCGTCGATGAACTACGCGCTCGCCATCGTCCATCTCGGTGACCGCATTCAGGGCGCCGGTCCCTTCATTCAGCCGTTCCCCGGCTCGGAACGCGCATTGACGCTGGCGGAAATCCAGGAAGTTCAGACCCGTCTCACCAAAGCAGGCTTCGACACCGGCGGTACTGACGGCCGCGTTGGCAACGACACCATGAAAGCGGTACGCGATTTCCAGACTAAGGCGGGATTGCTGCCTGCGGATGGATACGCCGGATTGAAGGTGCTGGCGCGGCTTAGGCAGGGAGCGTAGCTGCCACCAAGACTAGAGTTTGTGAAACGAGATGTTGTCACATGTTCGGTGTCGTCCCCGCGCAGGCGGGGACCCATAACCACCGAAGGTAATGGTGACGATGGGAGGGCTGCTCCAGTTCTCCCCAATCGAAAATCCTAGGAGTATGGTCCCCGCCTGCGCGGGGACGACAGAGAGAAATTGCCAAATAGCGCACGCGAAGGCGCCGCGACGTCACCGAATAAAATTCGGCCCCGGATCAGGTACCGCGACGTCCGTGACACGCATCTGCACGCGCTCGGAGCCCTGCCAGCGGTCGACCGTAAGCGATCCGGCGACATGCAGCATCTGGCCGCGATTTTCGATCAGCGCATTGCCGAGCTTCTGGCCAATCGAACGGAACGCGATTCCATTGACGAAGGCCCCGTCGCCGGACTTGAAACGCAGGCGCAGATGCGCCTGCCCCACCTCATCGGCAAAAACCAGTTGATGCGCCGGCAGCGCGATCAGCGGCTCCGGATTTCCGGCGCCGAACGGCCCGGCGCGATTGAGCGTCGAGACGAAATCCGTGGTCACCGCGCGGGCGCTCACCGCACCATCAATGAAAAGCTCATTGGCATGCCGCGCCTCGGTCACCGCCGCCGCGAGCGCCGCTTCGACGAAGGCGCGGAATTCGGCGAGGTTCTCTTTCTTTAGCGTGACGCCAGCGGCCATGGCGTGACCGCCGCCCTTGAGCAAAATCCCTTCATGCACGGCCTCGCGCACCACCTTGCCGAGATCGACGCCCGGAATGGAGCGGCCCGATCCGGTGCCGATACCGCCGGGCTCCAACGCGATGGCAAACGCGGGGCGCGAAAACTTCTCCTTGAGACGCGACGCCACAAGGCCCACCACGCCGGGATGCCAGCCTTCGGACGCCGTGACGATGACAGAACCCTTGTCGTCGAGGCCGAGCGAGGCGAGCGCCTCCGCTTCGGCTTGCGCTTCCGCCATCTGTTCGATCACGCGCCGCTCGGTGTTCAGGCGATCCAGTTCGGCGGCGATCCGCGCGGCTTCCGACACGTCACCTTCCAGCAGCAGCCGCACACCGAGATCTGCGCGTCCGATGCGCCCACCGGCGTTGATGCGCGGCCCGAGCATGAAGCCGAGATGCCACGCTTCCGGCGGCCCGCTGAGGCGCGCGATATCCATCAGCGCGGTGTGACCGACATGATCGCGGCGACGGAGCGCGATCAGACCCTTCGCGACAAACGCCCGGTTCAGACCCGTCAGCACGGCCACATCGGCGACGGTGCCGAGCGCGACATGATGGAGCGCGTCGAGCAGGTTGGGCTCGGGCCGGACATCGCTCCAGAAATTGCGGGCGCGCAGTTCCCGGTTCACAGCCACCAGTGTCACGAATACAAGACCGACAGCGGCGAGATGCCCGAGGCCAGACAGATCGTCGAGCCGGTTCGGATTGACCAGCGCATCGACGACGGGAAGTTCATCGCCGCACTGGTGATGGTCGATCACCACGACATCCATGCCGAGGCGTTTGGCCTCCGCCAGCGGCTCCATGCTCGTGGTGCCGCAATCGACCGTGACCAGCAGCGTTGCGCCCTTGCTGGCAAGGCCGCGCACGGCTTCGACATTGGGGCCGTAGCCCTCAAAGATACGGTCTGGAATATGGATCAGCGGATCGAGCCCGCAGTGGCGCAGATGCCAGGTCAGAAGCGCCGCGGAGGTCGCGCCGTCCACGTCATAGTCGCCGAAGATCGCGACCTTCTCGCCGCGTGCGGCTGCGTCTGCGATGCGTTTCGCCGCAGCTTCCATGTCCGTCACCGTCAGCGGATCGGGCAGCAGCTTGCGGATGGTCGGATCGAGGAAGTCTTCCACCGCGTCAATGTCGATGCCGCGTCCCGCGATGATCCGCGACAGCATTTCCGGCACCTGATAGCGCTGCGCAATCGCCATGGCCCGCGCCGTGCCGCGCGGATCGAGCCGGTCGCGCCAGACACGGCCGGTCGCGGACCGCTCCACACCCAGAAAGGCGGGACCAGTCTCGACAGGCAATGCAGATGCAAGGAATGTCATGATGCCTTCCGCAGATAAGCACGCGGCGCGCGGCGATCAACGGTTCGCCGAACGTCATTGCGAGCGAAGCGAAGCATCCATCTCTCCTGACACAAAGCTGGATTGCTTCGTCGCTGCGCTCCTCGCAATGACGAGAAGCCGCAACGTTTACCTTACTCTAACAACCGAGTTTGTCCGCCAGATCGTTGAAATCGGTGACCACGTAGTCCCAGTTGCCGTCGGCCACGAAGTCGCGGTCCTGGTGCGGGCCGTATTCGGTCACGCGCGGCACGAAAGCTGTCTTCAGGCCGAATGATTGCGCCGCGGCCAGATCATTGTTGTGCGCGGCCACCATCATGACCTGCTCCGGTGTCAGGCCGAGAATTTTGGCTGCGCCGAGATAGGTTTCAGCATCAGGCTTGTAGTGCCGGAAGACCTCAGCGCTCAGCACGAGATCCCACGGCAGACCCGCGTATTTCGCCATGTTGGTCAGCAGCGCGACGTTTCCATTCGACAGCGGGCTGATGATGAACTTGCTCTTGAGCCGCGTCAGGCCGCTGACACTGTCCGGCCAGGGATTGAGGCTGTGCCAGCCTTTGGTCAGGTAATCGAAATCCGCCGGGGACAGACCGATGATGCCGAGTTTCGCCGCCAGCGGCTCGATCGACTGCCGCTGTAGATCGTCCAGAATAACGAAATCGCTTTCCGGGCGTTTGCGGATCACATCCATGGACGGCATGTACGCGCCGCGCCAGCCATCGACCAGCGCGGTCCAGTCGCCCTTGATGCCCTTCCTGGCTGCCCATGCCGTGAAGTTGTCGATCAGGCTGGTGCGCCAGTCCACAACCGTTCCGAACACATCGAACATTAGCGCCTTGATTTCGGACATCGGACTTCCTCAAAAAATCTTGCGGTACTGCATGAAGCCGGACCGGTCAGCGACTTCATCATACAGAATTTGCGCGCGTGCATTTTCAAACTGCGTCAGCCAATGAACCCGGCTCGCGCCCGCCGCCCTGGCATTCTCGTAGACAGCCTCGATCAGCCTGCGGCCAACGCCATGGCCGCGCGCACCCTCATTCACGAACAGGTCCTGCAGATAGCAGTAGTTGCCGACGGTCCAGCAGGAGCGGTGATAGAGAAAATGGACGATGCCGGTCAGATTCCCGTCGACGAACGCGCCGAGCACGTACATCGGCTCGACATCATCATGAAATCGCTGCCACGTGATCGCCGTGGTCTCGTCAGGGACCGTTGACTTGTAGAACCTGAGATAACCTTGCCAGAGCGGCTCCCACGCCTCGCGCTCATCCATGCGAAGCGGCCGGATGACAACGCGCTCGGTCATGGGGATTTCCTTGGCTTAGTCGAGATGGAATTTCTCGAACTGGCGATGCTCGCCCTTGATGATGCGAACCGTGCCGGTGACCGAGCGCATCACCACGGTTTCGGTCTCGATCACATTCTTGCGGAACTTGACGCCCGAGAGCAGCGAGCCGTCGGTGACGCCGGTTGCCGCGAACAGGCAGTCGCCCCGCGCCATGTCCTCGATGCCGTAGACCATGTTGTGGTCCTGGATGCCCATCTTGGTCGCGCGTTCGCGCTTCTCGGCGGTATCGAGAATGAGGCGGCACTGCATCTGGCCGCCGATGCAGCGCAGAGCCGCCGCGGCCAGCACACCTTCGGGCGCGCCGCCAGTGCCCATGTAGATATCGACGCCGGTATTTTCGGAATCGGCGGTGTGAATGACGCCCGCAACGTCGCCGTCGGTGATCAGGCGCACAGCCGCGCCCGTCGAGCGGATCGCGTTGATGATCTCGGCATGGCGCGGACGATCCAGCACCAGCGCAGTGATCGCGGACGGATGTACATCCTTGGCGCGGGCCAAGCGGCGGATATTTTCAGCCGGCGGCGCGTCGAGATCGACGACGTGTTTCGGATAGCCCGGTCCCACCGCGATCTTCTGCATGTAGACGTCGGGCGCGTTCAGCAGCGTGCCGCCTTCCGCCATGGCCATGGTCGCAATCGCGCCCGGCATATTCTTGGCGCACAGCGTGGTGCCTTCCAGCGGATCGACCGCGATATCCACGTCGGGACCGCCTTCCGCGCCAACTTTCTCGCCGATGAACAGCATCGGCGCTTCGTCACGCTCGCCCTCGCCGATCACCACCGTGCCCTGGATTGGAATCTTGTTGAGCTCACGGCGCATCGCGTCCACCGCGGCCTGGTCGGCGGCCTTTTCGTTGCCGTGGCCTCTCAGGCGCGCCGCGGACACCGCCGCACGTTCCGTCACGCGAACGATTTCGAGTGTCAGAATGCGTTCCAGCAGAAGCTGCGGCGGAACGGAAATCGTAGCGGACGACATTGGCTAACTCCTCAAACAAGTAGCGACAAACCCGGCGGACCGGATTCTATCAGTTCTTTTCGATCCGGATGACCTGCGGACGGCCAGTGATCACCCGGTCTTGCTGGACGGCATGCAAGGCGCGGCGCACCGCATCCTCGGTCGTGGCGTATGTGATGAGAATCACGGGCACCGGCGACGGCTTGCCGCGGCCCTTTACCAGTTCGACTGCGCCGTCCGGATGACGCTGCACGATCGATTCAATGGAAATCTTCTGCTCGGCCAGCCGCGTCGCGATGGTCGCAGCCGTCCCGGCGAGGTCGCGCGCCATCAGGCGAATGTAGTAACCGCCCTCATGACGCTTCATCGGCGCCTTGGTCGTGGTTTTCAGCTTTGCAACCGGCCTGCCGAACGGCGCAGCGCGAATGCCGCGCGCAACGTCTGCGATGTCGGCCAGCACTGCGGAGGCGGTCGCAGCACCGCCGGCGCCGGGACCCACCAGGGTGATCGGTGGAATGCCTTCGCCATCAATCGTGACAGCGTTGGTCACATCCATCACCTGTGCAATCGAGGACGAGCGCGGCACCATGGTCGGATGCACACGCTGCTCGATGCCGGACTCGGTCTTCACCGCGACACCCAGCAACTTGACGCGATACCCAAGTTCTTCGGCGGCGCGCAGATCTTCCGGCGCGATGGACGAAATGCCTTCCACATAGACCGCGCTCTGGTTGACCTTGGTGCCGAAAGCGAGGCTCGCAAGAATGGCGAGCTTCTGCGCGGTGTCATGTCCGTCGACGTCGAAGGACGGATTGGCTTCGGCATAGCCGAGGCGCTGCGCGTCCTTGAGGCACTCGGCGAATGACAGCCCTTCGCGCTCCATTCTTGTAAGGATGTAATTGCAGGTGCCGTTGAGAATGCCGTAAACGCGATTGATACCGGTGCCGGCAAGGCCTTCGCGCAATGTTTTGATGACGGGAATGGCTGCGCCGACGGCAGCCTCATAGTTCAGCGCGCCACCATGCGTTTCGGCAAGCTGCGCCAGCCGCGAACCGTGCTTGGCGATCAGCGCTTTGTTGGCGGTGACGACCGATTTGCCGTTCCGAAGCGCCGCCTCGATAGCCGAAAGCGCCGGCTCGCCTGCGCCGCCCATCAGTTCGACAAAGCAGTCGATCCGTGGATCGTTGGCCAGAGCCAGTGGATTTTTGGCCCAGTCAATTCCGCGCAGGTCGAGGCGGCGCTTCTTGGCTTTGGAGCGCGCGGAAACCGCGACAACCCTGACGCCGCGCCCGCAACGCGCAGACAGCGCCCTGCTCTGACTTTCGATCAGGCGGACTACCTCGGCACCCACGGTGCCGAGGCCCGCGATACCCACCTTGAGGGGTGCGACCATCTTGCTGAAAACCTGCCGGAAAACTCGAGTTGGACTTGGCGCGACCGGGTCCGGAAAGCGGCAAGCCGCTTTCCGGGATCATGCCTACCGCCGGTTGGCGAGTGGAACCACGTTGTGCAACGATTCAACGCCACTTTCAAGGAAACGCCGGATATTGCGGGCGGCCTGACGGATTCGCTGCTCGTTTTCCACCATTGCGATGCGGACGTAGCCTTCGCCGTGCTCGCCGAACGCGACGCCCGGTGAAACCACCACGCCGGACTTCTCGACCATCAGGGTCGCGAAGGCCATGCTGCCGACATCGCGGAACTTCTCCGGCAACGGCGCCCAGGCGAACATCGACGCCGCAGGCGGCGGAATATCCCAGCCTGCCCGGCCGAAAGTCTCCACGAGCACATCGCGGCGCTTGCGGTAAATGTCGCGCACTTCCTTGATGCAGTCTTGCGGGCCGTTGAGCGCGGCCGTCGCCGCGACCTGCACCGGTGTGAAGGCGCCATAATCGAGATAGGATTTCACGCGGGTCAACGCCGCGATGATGCGCTCGTTGCCGACCGCGAAGCCCATGCGCCAGCCCGCCATCGAGAATGTTTTCGACATCGACGTGAATTCGACGGTGACGTCGATAGCGCCCGGCACCTGCAGCACCGACGGGGGCGGCACGCCTTCAAAATACAGTTCCGCGTAAGCCAGATCCGACAGAATGAAAATCTCGTGCTTCTTCGCGAAGGCCACCAGATCCTTGTAGAAGTCCAGCGACGCCACATAGGCCGTCGGGTTCGACGGATAACAGGCGATCATCGCAATCGGCTTGGGGATCGAATGAACGATCGCGCGCTCAAGCGCGCTGAACAGTTCCGGAGTAGGTTCTGCCGGAACAGAGCGCACCACGCCGCCGGCCATCAGGAAGCCGAACGCATGAATCGGATAGCTCGGGTTCGGGACCAGCACCACGTCGCCCGGCGACGTGATCGCCTGCGCGACGTTGGCGAAACCTTCCTTGGAGCCGAGGGTGGCGACGACCTGCGTTTCGGGATTCAGTTTCACGCCGAAACGGCGCTCGTAATAGGCTGCCTGGGCCCGGCGCAGGCCGGTGATGCCTTTTGAGGCGGAGTAGCGGTCGGTACGCGGCTTGCCCAGGGTTTCCTTGAGCTTTTCGATGACATGCGGCGGGGTCGGCAGGTCCGGATTGCCCATGCCCATGTCGATGATATCGGCCCCGGCGTTCCGCGCGGCCGCCTTGGCCCGATTGACCTGTTCAAACACGTAAGGCGGCAAACGGCGGATGCGGTAAAACTCTTCCATGATCGGGGCTCCGGGAGCCGGTAAAACCGGCGAAACGACAGATAAATAACGGGTTTTGTACCGGGGTGGAAACCGGCACGAGGTCAGAGAGCGCGGAATTTCAGCATATTACGCGGATTCGAGCGCGATGCGGGGATACCGCGTGAAGAATTTGCAGTTTTGCGTTTGAATCGTGGTCTTTTTAGCACCACCGGCAGTTGCGGCGAAACTTAATTGCTGCGGCGCTGGGCTGCCTTTGCGCCGGATGTCTGGCGATCGCGGGCCGCTAGCAATTCCTTCTCCAGCTTGTCCTGCTGGGCCTGATCCAGCACCGTCTCCTGCCGGGGCGCCGGCAGGTCGTGGACAGGAAGATATTCTCCAGGGTTCGCAGGCCGGGGGGGCGTATTCGCAGGCAGCCCCATCAGAGGCGCATCGGCAATCTGGCTCGCGCAGCCACCGAGGGCGAGGCCGAGCATCAGCACAGCGGCCAGAGCCGGTGAGCGCCAACCGTGTGGCATGTGGCATCGCACAGAAGTGGTTTGTCCCCTGCTCTCAGTCGGCACGATTCCTGCTCTGCCATTGCAGACGAACCGGCGGCGGCGGTGAGCGTTATCCGCGCGTCATGTTCGCCAAGAGCAGATCGTGTTCATGAGGCCCTAATGTGACCGAAGTATTAATCATGCCGCAACGCAGCACATGGAAATCACCACAGCGATCCGAACTATGCCATGATGATCGTGCGAACTCGCGTCGTTCGCAGCAGACCGAAACGAAAGTTCAAAAGTAAGCGATGAGTGACACCCAGCTCAGCACCAATTCCGCCAACGGCTCCACCAAAGGTTTCGATCCGGAAGCATTCTCGGCAAATCTGGCACGCGCTCTGGAATCCAGCGGCCGCGCGCTCTCCGCTTATCTGAAGCCGCGCGAGAACGGCGAACCGAAGGATCGTCCGCCCGGCGAGTTGAACGAGCTTGTGAAGACCTTCACCTCGGTCGCCGAATACTGGCTCTCCGACAAGGACCGTGCCGCCAGCGTTCAGGCGAAGCTGGGCAAGGCTTATCTCGATCTGATGACAAGCGCTGCGCGCCGCCTGTCGGGAGAGGCAACCACACGCGCCGCCGATCCCTCGCCGCGCGACAAGCGCTTTCAGGACCCGGAGTGGAAGTCCAACCAGTTCTTCGATTTTGTCATGCAGGCCTACCTGCTGACGACACAGGCTGCGAACGATCTGGTCAAGAACGCCGACGGTCTCGATCCCCATACCCGCAAGAAAGCGGAGTTCTACGTCCAGCAGGTCACCAACGCCATCTCACCGTCGAACTTCGTGTTGACCAATCCGGAAGTACTGCGGCAGACGCTATCCAGCAACGCCGACAATCTCGTGCGTGGCATGACCATGCTCGCGGAAGACATCGAAGCAGGACACGGCAATCTCAAGATCCGCCAGTCCGCCGGCGACCTGCAGATCGGTCGCGATGTCGCGGTGACACCGGGCAAGGTGATCTATCAGAACGATGTCATGCAGCTCATTCAGTACTCGCCCGCGACTGAAAACGTGTTGCGTACGCCGCTGCTGATCGTGCCGCCGTGGATCAACAAGTTCTACATTCTCGATCTCAACCGGGAGAAGTCGTTCGTCCAGTGGTGTGTCAATCAGGGCATCACGGTGTTCCTGATCTCATGGGTGAACCCCGACAAGAAGCTCGGCGGCAAGACCTTTGAGGATTACATGCGCGAAGGCCCGCTGACGGCGATGGACGTCATCGAGAAGGCCACCGGCGAAATGCGCGTTCACACCATGGGCTATTGCGTCGGCGGCACGTTGCTGGCGACGACGCTGGCGTGGCTCGCGGAAAAACGTCAGGTCCGCGTGACCTCGGCGACCCTCCTCGCCGCGCAGGTCGATTTCACCCATGCGGGCGATCTCCTCGTGTTCGTCGATGAAAGCCAGATTTCAAATCTCGAACGCGACATGAACCGCGCCGGCGTGCTTGAAGGCAGCAAGATGGCGATGGCCTTCAACATGCTGCGCTCGAACGACCTGATCTGGTCGTATGTCGTCAGCAACTATCTCAAGGGCAAGGAGCCCGCCGCCTTCGATCTGCTGCACTGGAATTCGGACGCCACCCGCATGCCGGCGGCAAACCATTCGTTCTACCTGCGCAACTGCTATCTGGAAAACCGGCTGTCTACGGGCACCATGGCCATCGACAATACCCAGCTCGATCTCTCCAAGGTGAAGGTGCCGGTCTACAACCTCGCCACCAAGGAAGATCACATCGCGCCTGCCGAATCTGTGCTGTACGGCTCGCAATTCTTCGGCGGTCCGGTGAAGTATGTCCTCGCCGGATCGGGCCATATCGCAGGTGTGGTCAACCCGCCGGAGATGAACAAGTACCAGTACTGGACCAACGACCGCATCGGCGACGTCACCCTCGCCGACTGGGTCAAGGATGCGCAGGAGCACAAAGGATCGTGGTGGCCGGACTGGCGTTCGTGGCTCGAGTCGATCGACGCCGAAATGGTCCCCGCCCGCAATCCCGCCACCGGACCGCTGGAAGTGATCGAGGACGCACCGGGAAGCTATGTCCGGGTCCGCGCCTGAGAATAACGGCGTCCGCCGCATTGGCCTCGCATCGCCTATCGTCTATGACTTCTCACGTTATTTGCTTCGGCGACTCGCCCCGTTATGTGACGGGGCGATGAAGGCATTTCTACGAGCCCCGAAAAATTGAAGGACAAACGTCGATGACACGTGAACTGTTCTGGCTGACGCTGACTGTTATTCTCACGGGCTTGCTGTGGGTGCCCTATGTTCTCAACCGCTGCCAGGTGCGCGGTCTCGGCGGCGCCATGGCGAATCCCTCGCGCAACGACAAGCCATTGGCTGAATGGGCAAACCGGCTGCTGTTCGCACACGACAATGCGGTCGAAAACCTGGTGATCTTCGCGCCGCTGGTGCTGATCCTCAACGCCATCGACTATTCGACGAAATGGACCGTACTCGCCTGCGCCGTCTACTTCTGGTCGCGGCTGGCGCATCTCATCGTCTATTCACTCGGCGTGCCCGTTCTGCGCACCCTCACCTTCCTGATCGGGTTCGCCGCTCAGGCCGTTCTCGCGCTGGCGATCTTCAAGATTCTCTGATGGCGCGACAATAAAAAGGGACGGCTCATCGCCGTCCCTTTTCGTTTGTGCATTTGATGCGGCGCTACGGGAACATCGGCGGCTGGTCGATGCCCATGGTCTCTGGGAAACCAAGCACCAGATTCATGTTCTGCACCGCCTGTCCCGACGCACCCTTGGTGAGGTTGTCGAGCGTCGAGACAATAATGGCCCGGCCCGGGATGCGATCCGCGGCGACGCCGATGAAGGTCATGTTCGAGCCGCGCACATGCCGTGAATGCGGTGTCTTGCCGAACGGCAGGACATGAACGAACGGCTCCTTCTCGTATTGCTTGACCAGAATCTCGTGCAGGTCCTGCGCGATCTTGCCTCGCCGTCCCCGCACATAGATGGTCGAGAAGATGCCCCGGTTCATCGGCAGCAGATGCGGCGTGAACGACACCACCACGTCCTTGCCCGCGGCTTTGGAAAACTCCTGATCGAGTTCGGCCATATGCCGGTGCTGTCCGACGCCATAAGCGTTGAAGCCTTCGGAGACTTCCGAGAACAGCATCTCTTCCTTCGCCGAACGGCCCGCGCCGGTCATGCCGGATTTGGCATCGATGACGATCTCGTCCGGCTCGATCGCCTTGGCCTTCAGCAATGGGATCAGCGGCAGTTGCGCGCAGGTGGTGTAGCATCCCGGATTGGCGACCAGCCGCGCCTTCTTGATGTCGCGCCGGTAGACTTCCACGAGTCCGTAGACAGCTTCCTTCTGAAGTTCGAGCGCATGATGCTCATGGCCGTACCACTTGGCGTAGGCCGCCGGATCTTCCAGCCGGAAGTCGGCGGAGAGATCGACGATCTTGATGCCCGGCGCCTTGGCGAGAACGTCCTTCAGCACCTTCTGTGTGGTGGCATGGGGCAGCGCACAGAACACGAGATCGAGCCCTGCGTTCGCCCAGTCGACCTCGTCGATGGTCACCAGCCGCGGCAGGTCGTAGGGCGCGAATTGCGGGAACACGTCGCCCATCATCTGCCCTGCCCGCCGGTCGGCGGTGAGCAAGGCGATTTCCACGCGGGGATGGCGCAACAGCAGCCGGACAAGCTCCGCTCCGGTGTAACCCGAGGCACCGAGAATGCCGATTTTCTTCTTCGTGCTCATGGCGCGATCCCTTCGTGCGCGGTGCTCAACATTTCATTGTCGTCGGCGGCAAAGGCCTGCGGGCGCATGGCGCGCATCGCAGCCGACAGGATGCCCGCGCCCGCTGATGTCTGTAAGGCCAAAGCGCGGCTCACCGCAACATGATCCGCGTCGGATTTATGCTGGTTCAGCTTGAAGCTGCCCTCGACCTCCTCGACGGTCATGACCAGCCCCACGATGGCCTTCATCATCGCCTCGAACCGGCCGGGTGACATCTTGTCCGCCGTCCAGGGCTTTTTCGGCGCAAGATCGTTCTCGAAACGGGCGCTGGCCTGATTCAGATGATCGGGCAGTTGCTGCCCTGTCATAATCCTCACAGCACCCGTCATGTGAACCGACCGATAAAGCCAGGTCGGCACCTGATCCGGCGACACGTACCAATCGGGCGACACATAGGCGTCTGCCTCATTCACCGCGAACAGCCACGATGTCACGCCGTCGGCGTGCGCGATCAGCGGATTGTGACGTGCCAGATGAAAGCACAGCAGCGGGGTGCCGTCGCTCCCATACTCGATATGGAACGGCACCGGCGACGCGATGGGTCTGTCTCCGTCATGAGCGCACGCCAGCCCGAACCCGCGCGCGGCAGCGAACGCGAGGCAAGTGGCGCGGTCAACTCGGAAGGCGGGTGGAACGTACATGGCTATCTCCTGCTTCTGCGAGGAGCCGCCTGAGATCAAACCGCGTGGTGGGGGAAGCAAGAAGTGCCGCGGGCTGTCTCCGGCGGCACGGGGGTGATTTTCAAACGCAATCGACCGCCCATACCGCGAAAATGCGGCGGCGGCGGGCGGCGGTGATGGTGGCGCTCAAAATCATGGGCGCGGATATAGGTCCGCGCCCATTTGCCGTCAAGCGATGATCCGCAGGTCAGATCACCGGATTCCACGGGGCCGGTACCCAGCGGTAGCCGCTCCCGTCCTTCTCGATATTGGCGAGGCCCGGGAACGGATAGTGGAAGCCCTGCACCCGCATCCTGTCTGCGGCGATCATGTCGTAGACCTTGCGGCGGGTGGTTTCGGCCTGCGCTGGGTCCTGATCGAACATCAGGTGCCAGCCGGGATTGCGCGCGAAAAGGTCCGGATCGTTGGTCACGTCCGACTGGATAAAGACCTTGTCCGCGCCGGAGGACAAGACAAACGACGTGTGGCCCGGCGTGTGGCCGATGGACTCCACACTGAGCAGGCCAGGCGCGACGTCCTTGCCCCACTCGTACGGCATCACCTTCTTCTTCAAACCGGCATCGAAGACCCGGCGGTTGTTCTTGAACAGGCCGGTCATGCGGTCGCCGGATGCGCGGCTCATTTCGCCGTCATCCATCCAGAACTTCCACTCTGCGGCGGGCACCAGGACCTCGGCATTCGGGAAAGCCGGCTGATTGTCGGCGGTCAGCAGACCATTCACATGATCGCCATGGAAGTGCGAGATCACCACCATATCGACGGATTTGGGATCGATTCCGGCAGCAGCCATGTTCGATGCGAATTGGCCGGCCGCCCCTTTGCTTGCTGCGAAGGTTGCAGGCCCGTTGCCGGTATCAATGACCACCAGTTTGCCGCCGGTGTTGATCACCAGCGGGCCGAACTGAATTGTCATTCGGTCGCGCGGGCGGAAGGCCTTTTCGAGCGCCGCGTTTACCTCATCCTTCTTCGCGTTCAGAACGAAGGTTTCGGGAAGCGGAAACGAACTGGCGCCGTCCGAGACGACGGTCACTTCGGCATCACCCACCTTGTAGCGATAGAAGCTGGCATTCTGCTTGCCGGCGATGGGGGCTGCCGCTTTTGCGGGATTGGCAGGTATGGCGGGGGCCGCAGCAAGAGCGGCCGCACCGGCCAGCGCATGACGTCGAGTCAATTCCATCTTGTTTCTCCCGAACGTGGATCAATTGAAGTGCGCGGCTCAGGAACCGTTGCAGCTTGATCCTTTCTGCAAATTATTCGCATCGCATGCACGCATAACCGCACGACACGATAACCCCTGTTCGCGACAGCTATTCCCGATCACGAAGAGTTTGAAACAGTGCGTACCGTCACATGAGCAGTTTGACGCCGAACATGCCCGGCGCCATCAGCAGGCCTGCCCACAGAAACGCGGAGGCGAAATTCGCAAATTGAAAGTGCCAGTATTCCATTTCGACCACACCGGCGACCAATGGGACGGTCGCGCGCAGCGGCCCGGAGAAACGTCCGATGAAAATGCCGAGCACACCCCACTTCTTCATAAAGCGTTCCGCGCGCGGCAACATGTCGGGGAAGCTCGACATCGGCCACATATGCGCGATGCGGTCATGGAATTTGACGCCGATCCAGTAGGACAGCCAGTCGCCGCAGGCCGCGCCCAGTCCGCCCGCGATCCACACCGGCCAGAAACTGATACCGCTGACGCCGATCAGCGCGCCGATCGACACCAGCGCGCCCCAGGCCGGAATGACCAGCGAGAGAAACGCCAGCGACTCCGCGAATGCGAGCGCAAAGACGACCGGCATCGCCCACATCTGATGGTCGCGGACGAACTCGGCCAGTCCCCGCGTCATTTCCTCGAAGGTCATTTGTGTCCTAATCCGGCTTATCGAATCTGCCGGTTCCCCTAATTCCAGATACCACGGCCAGTGAGGACCTGTCCGGGAACCGCCTGCGTCACATTTACCGCCTCAACCATGGCATAGTAACGCCTGACGATTCGTTCTCAGATCACGATCTATCAAGATTTAAGAAGCATGGCCAAATCACTGAACAAAAAAGAGAAAACGGATTCTGATCTGTTCGCGTCGCAGGGCGGGAAGTCCCGTGCGCCGGCGAAGGCCGCAGCCAGGCCGTCAGGCGCCGAGGCAGGCTATACCGCGCAGGACATCGAAGTGCTGGAGGGCCTGGAGCCCGTCCGCCGCCGTCCGGGCATGTATATCGGCGGCACGGACGAGAAGGCGCTGCACCACCTCTTCGCCGAAGTAATCGACAACTCGATGGACGAGGCGCTGGCCGGCCACGCGACGTTCATAGACGTGCATCTCGGCGCTGACGGCTATCTCACGGTCATGGACAACGGCCGCGGCATTCCGGTCGACCCGCATCCGAAATTCCCGAAAAAGTCCGCACTCGAAATCATCATGTGCACGCTTCACGCGGGCGGCAAATTCGACTCCAAGGTCTATGAGACCTCCGGCGGTCTGCATGGCGTCGGCGTGTCGGTGGTGAACGCCCTCTCCTCCGAACTCGTGGTCGAGGTCGCGCGCAACCAGCAACTCTACCGGATGACGTTCGAGCGCGGCAAGCCGAAGGGCAAACTCGAGGAACTCGGCAAGGTTCACAACCGGCGCGGCACCAGCGTCCGCTTCAAGCCGGACACTGACATCTTCGGGGCAAAGGCGCATTTCAAGCCGCAGCGGCTGTTCAAGATGGCGCGCTCCAAGGCGTATCTGTTTGGCGGCGTCGAAATCCGCTGGCGCTGCGACCCCGAATTGCTCAAGGGCATCGAGGAAGTGCCGCCCGAGGCGACCTTCCATTTCCCCGGCGGCCTGAAGGACTATCTCGCAGCGGCGATCCACGCCGACACGCTGGTGCATCCGGATATCTTCTCAGGCAAGTCCGGCCGCAACGGCGCGCACGGCGCCTGCGAATGGGCCGTGGCATGGACCGCGGACGCCGATGGCTTCCTGTCGTCCTACACCAACACCGTGCCGACGCCGGATGGCGGCACCCATGAAGCCGGTTTCCGCAGCGCACTGCTGCGCGGGCTGAAAGATTACGCCGAGCGCATCGGGCAAGGCAAAAAGGCCTCCTCCATCACCTCCGAAGACGTGATGGTCGGTGCGGCCGCCATGCTCTCGGTGTTCGTGCGCGAGCCGGAATTCCAGGGCCAGACCAAGGATCGCCTCGCGACCGCCGAAGCGCAGAAGATTGTCGAGCAGGCCATCAAGGACCCGTTCGATCATTGGCTCACCGGGAACCCGGTGCAAGCCAACAAGCTGCTCGAATTCGTGGTCGAGCGCGCGGACGAGCGGCTGCGCCGCCGCGCCGAGAAGGAAACCTCGCGCAAGACCGCGGTGAAGAAGCTACGCCTGCCGGGAAAGCTGGCCGACTGCACCAATAGCGCGACCGAGGGCTCCGAGCTTTTCATCGTCGAAGGCGATTCCGCAGGCGGCAGCGCCAAGCAGGCGCGCGACCGCAAGACCCAGGCCGTGCTGCCGCTGCGCGGCAAGATTCTCAACGTCGCCTCCGCCACCAAGGACAAGCTGACCGCCAACGCGCAGCTCGCCGATCTCATCCAGGCCATCGGCGCCGGGATCGGCGCGCAGTATCGTGAAGAGGATCTGCGCTACTCCCGCATCATCATCATGACCGACGCGGACGTGGACGGCGCGCATATCGCCTCGCTGCTGATTACCTTCTTCTATCGGCAGATGCCGCGCCTGATCGACGAAGGGCATCTCTATCTCGCGGTGCCACCGCTCTATCGCCTCACCCACGGCTCGAAGACTTTCTACGCGCGCGACGAAAAACATCGCGACGAACTGCTGAAGAAGGAATTCCACGCCAACGCCAAGGTCGATATCGGCCGCTTCAAAGGCCTCGGTGAAATGATGCCGGCGCAGTTGAAGGAAACCACCATGGACCCGGCGAAGCGCACCATGCTGCGCGTGGTGCTGCTGCCGGACGACCGCGAAGGCACGGCAGATTCAGTCGAGCGCCTGATGGGCACCAAGGCCGAGGCGCGCTTCGCCTTCATTTCCGACAAGGCCGAGTTCGCCAGCGAGGAATTGCTGGACGTATAATCCCCATTTGACACCACTTCGCGGCTGGCACGTATCTCCGAGATGAAGTCCACACTCTCAATCGTCGGCGGCCTCGCGATTGCTGTCGGCCTCCTCTGGGTTGGCCAAGGCACCGGTTACGTAAACTGGCCGCGATCCAGTTTCATGATCAGCCAGGTCCAATGGGCCTACTACGGCGCTGCTCTCGGCATCGCCGGGCTGCTGATGATCGTGTTCGCGCAACGCCGCTAGGCGGCGGCTTTTCGATATGATTTGATCCCCGCGAGCGGCGAAGACCGCAGCGGAGAAAAAATGACATCATCCCCCTTCGACCTCACCGGTAAAATCGCCATCGTGACCGGCGGCAATGGCGGCATCGGCCTCGGCATGGCGCGGGGGCTTGCGCGCGCGGGTGCCGGCATCGTGATCGCCGGACGCAACAACGACAAATCCGCGGAAGCCGCGCGGGAGATCGAAGCGCTCGGCGTCAGCGCGCTCGCTGTCTCCGTGGACGTGACAGACAAGGCATCCGTCGCGGCGATGGTGGAAACGACCCTGCTGCTGCGCGGCAGGATCGACATCCTGATCAACAATGCCGGCATGAGCGTGCGCCAGCCTGCTCACCTGCTTGAGCTGGATGACTGGAACAAGGTGATCGACACCAATCTCACCAGCGCGTTTGTCTGCTCGAAAGCGGTTTATCCCGTGATGAAGCAGGCAGGCGGCGGCAAGATCATCAACATCGGCTCGATGATGTCGATCTTCGGCGCAAGCTATGCCCCCGCCTATGCCGCCAGCAAAGGCGGTATCGTGCAATTCACCAGGTCGATTGCCGTGTCATGGGCGGCGGACAACATTCAGGCCAATACCATCCTGCCCGGCTGGATCGACACCGACCTCACAAGAACCGCGCGCAGCCAGATTCCCGGCCTGAATGAAAATGTGCTCAACCGTACGCCCGCCAAACGCTGGGGCAATATCGGCGACCTCGCCGGCGCCGCGGTGTTTCTCGCATCATCCGCGTCGGACTTCGTGACAGGCACCGCAATCCCGGTGGATGGCGGTTACTCGGTGCAGTGAGGACAGCCCTGCTCAGCGCCGGAAGTTCTTGATCTCCGACAGGCTGCCGTCCTGATAGGTCAGTTCGACCGACACAGATCGGGTCGACGCCGGAATCTTCATATAGGACGCCGCGTTTTCCGGAATGGCTGACGGGTCCTTCGGATTGCACGGCGGAATTTTCACCACCTGATTGGGCACGGTCGTATCGATGCCGATGCGCATTTCCCGAACCGCGCAGCGGAACGACAGGATCTGCGAATAGTAAACCAGCGGCCCGCTGTAACCGCCGAACGAGAGCCAGCTATTGGAAGTCATATCCAGCAGCTTGCGATGGCTGGCGATCAGAGCGGCTTCCGGATCGAACTTGATCGGGAACGGTCCCTGCATCTGGCCGGTGGGATCGACATAGCGCACCTGGATGGTCGCAGCCGGCGCATCGCTCGGCAGTTCGATTGAAGGATTCGGCATGCGCCGCCGCGTGCGCGGATCGAGCGCGTCGGTGAATCCGGTTTCCCTGAATTCGCCGCTCTCCCCCAGCCGCCAGGAAATCGCCAGCGCCGGATCGGCGATGGAAAACGCAATCGACCATCCGCCGTTGTGACGCATGAAGCTCGCGATCGGCGCGTTGCCATTGTCGATCACAAGAGGCGGCGTCGGCTGCACGGGCAATGCCGCGACCTGGGTCTGCGCCTCGACGGCGATGGCGCGTTCGCCCTCCTTGGCAGGCTTCAGAATGAAATCGCCTACGATCTGGTCGTAGTAGGCCGGCGTCTGCATCCGGTTCGCGGCCATCGTCAGCTTGCGCACGTCGGACTGCGTGCGCTTGGCGATCTGCACGAGATTCAGGCCTGGCTGCGCCAGTTCGCGCACGAAGGTCCGCGTGAAAACAGAATTTGGATTGGGATCGTTATCGTTGAGGCGATCGAGCGCGGTCTGCTTGGCGCCTGCGGAGAAAATCACGAACACGCCTTCCGGCGGGGAGATCGGCGCAAGTCCGCCAGTGCCGCCGAGCGCGCGGGTGCCGGTCGCCTCGAACGGATTGTTGCGGCAGGCGTCAAACACAAAAATCGAGGTGCGCGCGCCGCGCACCTGCAGACGCGAGATCACGCGCTCGGCGGCGAACGCACCGTCGCGGATCAGTTCTTCCTGCCCCTGCTTCACCGCGTCGATGTCGGTGGGCAGCAGATAGTTCTGTCCGTTGATCTCGAAGCCATGTCCCGCGAAGAAGAAGAACGCGGTGTCGCCCGGCTCGACCGCCTTGTCGAAGGCCAGCATGGTTTCGCTGAATGCCTTGCGGTTCTGGTTTTCGGCGAACATCACAGTAAAGCCGAGTTGTTTGAGCGCATCGCTCATGGTGCGCGCATCGTTCACGGCCTTCTGTAGCGGAGGCACGTTGCGATAGTCGTTGTTGCCGATCACCAGCGCGACCCGCTTCTCCGCCGAAGCCGGAGCCGCAAAGGCCATCGTCGCGGCAAAGAGGCTTGCCAAAACCCTGAACCAGTATGTTCTCATAATCCCGTCCCCTGACGTCCGCCCGGCGGGCAGGCCCGGTTCTGGCGGTTAGTATCTCATAGTCGTCCGGCCGGGGAAGGTGGTTCAGGGAACTCTCCGGACCGTCAAAAGTCCTTCAACTTGTTGTCGTATTAAGGTTTTTCGCGGTTTTTACCATCAAATTCATTGACTTTCAGCGTTTCCGGCCTATGTTCCGCTGCAACGCGGTCAGAATCGGAAATGTGAGTTCCTGACCTGCCGTCTGTCGGCGAAATAACTCCTCCCCGTGCCCATAAAGCGTGCCGTTCCGGGGTGAGCGCGACAGCATTTTTCCAGAGTCAGGACGGCGATTTCGACCAAGGCATGATCCGAAAAGTGGTTTTCGGCCAGATCATGCCAAAAACAGAGGCTCAATGTCCTTTTCCAATCTCGGCCTGTCCGACAAGGTTCTCGCCGCAGTCGCGGCCACCGGTTACACCACCCCAACCCCCATTCAGGAACAGGCGATCCCCCACGTCCTCTCCCGGCGAGACGTGCTCGGCATCGCCCAGACCGGCACCGGCAAGACCGCTGCCTTCACCCTCCCCATGATCACGCTGCTCGAAAAGGGCCGCGCCCGCGCGCTGATGCCGCGCACGCTGATTCTGGAGCCGACCCGCGAGCTTGCCGCCCAGGTCAAAGAGAATTTCGACAAATACGGCGCCGGCCAAAAGCTCAACGTGGCGCTTCTGATCGGCGGCGTGTCGTTCGGCGATCAGGACCTCAAACTGTCCCGTGGCGTAGACGTGCTGATCGCGACCCCGGGCCGCCTGCTCGACCACACCGAGCGCGGCAAGCTGCTGCTGACCGGCATCGAGGTGCTGGTGATCGACGAAGCCGACCGCATGCTGGACATGGGCTTCATCCCGGACATCGAGCGCATCTGCAAACTCGTTCCGTTTACCCGCCAGACGCTGTTCTTCACCGCGACCATGCCGTCGGAAATCCGGCGGATCACCGAAACCTTCCTGCACAATCCGGTCAAGGTCGAAGTCTCCAAGCCAGCCTCGACCGCTGTCACCGTCACCCAGTCCCACGTCAACGTTGGCCGCGAGCCGCACGAGAAGCGCGAAATGCTCCGGCAGTTGCTGCGCGACGCCAAAGACCTCAAGAACGCGATCATCTTCTGCAACCGCAAGCGCGACGTCGCGGTTGTCTATAAATCACTCCAGAAGCACGGCTTCAGTGTCGGCGCCCTGCACGGCGACATGGATCAGACCGCCCGCATGGCGGCGCTTGACCAGTTCCGCAAGGGTGAACTGCCGCTGCTCGTCGCATCCGATGTCGCCGCCCGCGGCCTCGATATTCCCGAAGTCAGCCACGTCTTCAATTTCGACGTCCCCCATCATCCGGATGACTACGTCCACCGTATCGGCCGCACCGGCCGCGCGGGCCGCCTCGGCACCGCGGTGTCGATCGTCAGCCCCGCCGATCAGAAATCTCTCGCCGCCATCGAAAAGCTGATCGGCCAGTCGATTGCCCGTGACGAGATCGCGCTGCCGGAATCCGCGGCCTCAACCGATGCGCCGGTTTCGGAGCATGCGTCGGAAGAACGCAAGCCGCGCCGCGAGTCGCAGCGCACGCGCGGCGGCCGCAGCAAGTCGCGCAAGTCCAACGGCGCCGACCGCAAACCGCAAACGACCGAGCGGGCTGCACCGCAGCAACCGCCGTCTATCGGACGTCCGCTGCCGATCGCTGCGCGCGAACAGCACGCCGAACCCGGCGATCACTCGCATCTTCCGGCATTTCTGCTGCGGCCCATCCGCGCGCGCGGTTAGCCGCAACCGATTGACCCGTCTGCGGATTGGAACCGTTTACGGGTCATTCATTCTCATCCCTTAACGTGCCCGGTATAGTTTTAGCCATTTCATCGAAAGGGCGGGCAGAAGCTCGCCTTTGAAAGGCACTGAACGTGATTGGCCTTCTGGAAGAATACGAACGTACATTGGCGTTCGCTGAAGTCGCATTGGGTCAAATCCGATCCTTGCGCCAGAATGCAGTGCCCCGAAACTACGAAATCTGGTACATCTACGCGACCGGCTACAATGCAGCGCTGAACAAAATCATCAACGAGACCCTCAGCCGCAACGGCAAGCTGACCGAAGCCGACCTCGAACAGATTTACGAAACCTACCTCTCCCAGAACAGGACCACCGAGCGTATCGACACCGTCGGTACGCGGGTGATCAACGAGATCGACGACGTGATGAACCTCATCACGGATGCGCTCGGAATGACCTCCACGTTCGGACGCAATCTGGAAGGCGCGACACAGAAGCTGTCCGGCGCGCGGGACCGCGAGCAGGTGAAGGCGGTGGTCGAAGCACTTGTCGCGACCACGCGCGAGATGCAGGAAACCAATCGCGCGCTGGAATCACGCCTCGCTACGTCAAAGCAGCAGATCAGCAGCCTCCAGCACAGCCTTGAAGCGATCCGCAACGAGAGCCTGACCGACCCCCTCACCTCGCTGGGCAACCGCAAGTTCTTCGACCGCGCCATCGAGAACGCGGTCGCGCATGCTGCGAAATGCGGCGAGCCGCTGTCCCTGCTGATGCTCGACATCGACTACTTCAAATCCTTCAACGACAACTACGGCCACCTCACCGGCGACCAGGTGTTGCGCCTTGTGGCAATGTCGCTGAAGCAGACCACCAAGGGGCAGGACATCACAGCGCGCTACGGCGGCGAGGAATTCGCGGTGGTGCTGCCGAATACGGCGCTACGTCAGGCGCTCACGGTGGCCGACAACATCCGCCGCGCGGTGATGTCGAAACAGCTCAAGAAGAAATCGACCGGCGAGATCCTCGGCCGCGTCACCATCTCTGTCGGCGTTTCGATGCTGCAACCCGGCGACGATCGCGACCGGCTGATCGAACGCGCGGATGCCTGCCTCTATGCCGCCAAGCGCAACGGCCGCAACCGCGTGATCTGCGAAGCCGATCCCGAGTTCTCGCCGACTGACCGCATTCAGGTCGCCTGACTCTTCTTCGCACCCTTGCGTTTGGAAGCCGCCTTCCTGCCCTTGGCTGCCTTTGCAGGGGCTTTTCTGCTTTTAGGCGGCTTGACTTTCTTCGCTGCCGGCTTGGCTCCTTTCTTCGGCGCTCGCTTCTTCGCGCCCGACTTCTTCGCAGCGGCACGCTTCGCAGCGCCCACGGCTTCGCGCGCCCATTCCGCAAGCTCTTCCGGATCATCATAAAGCCGTTCCGGCAAATGACGGTAGGAATTGACGACGACGGTCTTGTTGCGGGTGTCGTACTGAAACGGCCTGGCGCCTTCGGCGTCATAGCGAGGGATTGTCAGCTCATCGACCCGGAAAATGATGCCCGCGCGCAGCGCCATGGCGAAGTTCACGCCATCGGCGGTGATGCCGAAGCCGCTGAACATCTTGCGCAGGGAGATCGGCCCGAACTCGGAGAAAAGGTCGATCAGGTGGTCACGATCCATGCGCGTATTCCGCAAAAGCATGCCTCGGACTTGACCCGAGGTGGGCAAAGCTGGACCGATCCTTTAGCCGTCGATCTTCGCAGGCGTGAGCTGTACGGATTCGCCGCAGCCGCAGGCGCTGATCTGGTTCGGATTGTTGAACACGAACTGGGCCTGCATCTTGTCGGCCTTGTAGTCCATCTCGGTACCCAGCAGAAACAGGACCGCCTTCGGATCGACAAGGATTTTCACGCCCTTGTCCTCCACCACTTCGTCGGTCGGCTTCACATCGTGGGCATATTCGACCGTGTAGGACTGGCCCGCGCAACCGCCGTTCTTGATGCCGACGCGCAGACCAACAATCTCGGAATCGGCACGCTCCGCGAGTTCCTTGACGCGCGAGGCCGCGGCGTCCGTCAGGCGCATCACCTGAGGGCGCGGGCGCACAGCGGGCTTGGAGGGCGAAGGAGCATTTGGCGTCATACCGGTCATTTGTTCATTCCTCGTGGCGGTTCAAGGCCGCCCTGAAATGCAGAATAGATACCGAAACTGAGTCGTGTCAGCTCACCACATGTTGAGAACGAGACGTGCCTCGTCAGACATCCGGTCAGGGGTCCAGGTCGGTTCCCAGACCACGTTCACACTGACGGGGCCGACGCCCGCGACGCTCGCCACCGCGTTCTCCACCATGGTCGGCAATTCGCCGGCCGCGGGGCAGTTCGGTGTGGTCAGCGTCATCTCGACGTCCACCGAGCGGTCATCCTTGATGTCGACCTTGTAGATCAGGCCGAGTTCATAGATGTCCGCCGGGATTTCCGGGTCGAAGACGGTCTTCAGTGCGGCCACGATATCGGTGCCGAGGCGTTCGGTTTCCTCGGGCGGCAGGGCCGACTGGGTATCGAACTTCAAGCCTGCCGGTTCGGCTGTCTGGACGGTGTCGTTCATGCGAAGAGCTCCCGCGCCTTGATAAGCGCCTGCGCCAACTGATCGACTTCAGCGCGCGTATTATACATGCCGAATGAGGCCCGGCACGTCGCCGTGACGTTGAATCGCTCCAGAAGCGGCATGACGCAGTGGGTCCCTGCCCGGACCGCGATGCCGCTGCGGTCAATGACCGTCGCCACATCATGTGGGTGCGCTCCGGCCATTTCAAAAGAGATCACCGGTCCCTTGCCCCTGGCATTGCCGATGACGCGGATGGAATTAATCTCCCGCAGCCGGTCGGTAGCATAGGTCAAAAGATCGTGCTCATGGGCCGCAATACGGTCCTTGCCGATCGAATTGACGTAGTCAATGGCCGCGCCAAGCCCGATGGACTCGACGATCGCCGGTGTACCCGCCTCGAACTTGTGCGGCGGATCGCCATAGGTGACCCAGTCCTTCGCGACCTCACGGATCATCTCGCCGCCGCCGTTATAGGGACGCATGGCAACCAGATGATCATACTTCGCGTACAACACGCCAATGCCGGTCGGCCCATAGAGCTTGTGGCCGGTGAAGACGTAGAAATCGCAATCGATGTCCTGCACGTCGATGGTCTGATGCACAGCCGCCTGGCTGCCATCGACCAGCACCGGAATGCCGCGGGCATGGGCGATCTTCACGACCTCCTTGACCGGAACGACGGTACCCAGCGCATTCGACATCTGCGTGATGGCGACGATCTTGGTCTTCGGCGTCAGGAGCTTCTCGAACTCCTCGATCAGGAAATTGCCATCGTCATCGACTGGCGCCCACTTGAGGACGGCGCCCTGCCGTTCGCGCAGGAAATGCCACGGCACGATGTTGGAGTGATGCTCCATGATCGAGAGGACGATCTCGTCGCCCTCCTTGATGTTCGGAGCGCCCCAGGATGATGCGACGAGGTTGATTGCCTCGGTGGCGTTGCGCGTGAAGATGATTTCTTCATTGCGCTTTGCATTCAGGAACTGCGCAACCCGCGTGCGGCCGCCCTCATAGGCGTCCGTCGCGGCGTTGGCCAGATAATGCAACCCGCGATGCACATTGGCGTATTCGGACTTGTACGCTTCGCTCATGCGGTCGAGCACGGCATTGGGCTTCTGCGCCGAAGCCGCATTATCGAGGTAGACGAGCGGCTTGCCATAGACCTTCAGCGCGAGTGCCGGAAAATCCTGGCGGACCCGTTCGATATCGTATGAGCCGTTGGCAACAGCCGGATGCATGATCAGCCCCGCGCCGCCAGCCATCGTCCGGCAGCCGCCATCGCAACCTCGCGCAGATTGTCATCCACGATCGACTCGATGGCTTCACCGACGAAAGCGGCGATCAGAAGCGCCTGCGCTTCCTTCTCCGGAAGGCCGCGCGCGCGCAGATAAAACAACAGGCTTTCATCCAGCGCACCGGCCGTCGCGCCGTGACCGCACGTCACGTCATCCGCGAAGATTTCCAGCTCCGGCTTGCTGTCCGCTTCGGCCTCGTCCGACAGCAGCAGCGCGCGGGTCATCATCTTGCCGTCGGTTTTCTGTGCGTCGGGCTGCACGATGATGCGGCCCTGGAACACGGAATGCGCGCGATCGTCCAGCACCGCGCGGAACACCTCGCGGCTTGAGCAATGCGGCACGGCATGATCGACCACCAGCGTGGTGTCGCCGTGACGGCGAGCACCCAGCAGGTTAACGCCGTTGGTGGTCAGTTCACTGCCCTCGCCGGCGAATTTGATGAAGCCCTGATAGCGGCTGACGCTGCCGCCATTGGTCAGGTTGAACGTATTCAGCTTCGCCTTCGCGCCGATGGTGAAGATGCCCGTCGTCACATGGGCCGCATCGAGCGCATCTTCCATCAGACGAACGTGCTGCAATTCGGCCTCGTCGCCGATCCAGATCACAACAGAATCGTGAGTCTGATAGGACTTTGCGCCTTCGGCAGCGACAAAGGTCTCCACGAGAGTTGCATGCGCGCCCTTCGCAAGTTTCAGCAGCGAGCGCGTCACCAGCGAAGACCCGGAGTCTGTGGCGACGTGCACGATATGGATCGGCTTCGTCAGCACGACGCCTTCAGCCACATCGACGACAACGCCGTCGGTTGCCAGCGCGGCATTCAACGAAATCATAGCATCGGAGGCGACGTTGGTCTTGAGCAGATCGGCGCGCACCTTGTTGCCGCCGTCCTCAAGGACCTCACGCAGCGTCCGCAGATGCACACCCGCTTCCAGCGAGGTCACATCGGAGAGCTGCGGCGCGAACACGCCATCCACCAGCACCAGCTTCTGAGTGTTCTCGATGCCGAGCGCCTTGATCGCCTTCGCCGCGCGGGTCAGATCGGCCTGATCCGGCGCAGCAGCCAGCGGCGCGACTTCGCGCAGCAGCGCCCGCAGATCGGTGTACTTCCATTCCTCGATGCGCCGATGCGGCAGGCTGCGGCGCGCGAAGTCGTCAAACGCATTCTGACGGACTTCGGCAACGGGACCCGATCCGGGCAAACGGCTGCGCGCCGCGGCGAACAATTCGCCAGGCGCGTCCGTTGTCGATTGAACCAATGCAACGTTCATGATCGGACCTGCTTACGCTGCCTTGCCTTCGTACTGGGCGTAACCGGACTTCTCCAGTTCCAGAGCCAGCTCCTTGCCGCCGCTCTTCACCACGCGGCCCTTCGACATGACGTGAACCACGTCCGGCACGATGTAATTCAGCAGCCGCTGATAGTGGGTGATGACGACCATGGCGCGATCCGACGAACGCAGCGCGTTGACGCCGTCGGCGGCAATGCGCAGCGCGTCGATGTCGAGACCCGAATCCATTTCGTCGAGGATGCAGAGGCTCGGCTGGAACAGCCCCATCTGCAGCACTTCGTTCCGCTTCTTCTCGCCGCCAGAGAAGCCGACATTGACGCCGCGCTTGAGCATATCCATCGGAATGTTGAGCGACTTGGCGATCTCGCGCACCTTCTTCAGGAACTCCGGCGCCATCAATTCGGTCTCGCCGCGCGCCTTGCGCTGGGCATTGAGCGCCGTGTGCAGGAAGTTCATCGTGGTGACGCCGGGAATTTCCACCGGATACTGGAACGCGAGGAACACCCCCTTCGCGGCGCGCTCGTCCGGCTCCATCTCCAGCAGGTCTTCACCCTTGAACAGGATTTCGCCGCCGGTCACTTCATAACCAGGCTTGCCGGCGATGACGTGGCTCAGGGTCGACTTGCCCGAACCGTTCGGACCCATGATGGCGTGAACCTGACCAGCATTCACGGTGAGGTCGAGACCATGAAGGATCTCGTTATCTTCCACCTGAACCTTGAGGCCTTTGACTTCGAGTAACGCGGTCATCCAACACTTCCTTCCAGCGAGATCGAGATCAGCTTCTGCGCCTCGACCGCAAATTCCATCGGCAACTGCTGCAGCACGTCCTTGACGAAACCGTTGACGACCAGCGCCACGGCTTCTTCCTGAGAGAGACCGCGCTGGACGCAGTAGAACAGCATGTCTTCGGAAATCTTCGACGTCGTCGCTTCGTGCTCGAAATGCGCCGACGAGTTCTTGGCTTCGATATACGGCACAGTGTGTGCGCCGCACTTGTCGCCGATCAGTAGCGAGTCGCACGCCGTAAAGTTGCGCGCGCCCGTCGCCTTGCGATGGGCGGTGACGAGGCCGCGATAGGTATTCTGCGACTTGCCCGCCGCAATGCCCTTCGAGATGATGCGGCTCGACGTGTTCTTGCCGAGGTGGATCATCTTCGTGCCCGAGTCGACCTGCTGGAAGCCGTTCGAGATCGCGATCGAATAGAATTCGCCCTGCGAGTTATCACCACGCAGGATGCAGCTCGGATACTTCCAGGTGATCGCGGAGCCGGTTTCCACCTGCGTCCACGAAATCTTGGAGTTCTTGCCGCGGCAATCACCACGCTTGGTGACGAAGTTGTAGATGCCGCCCTTGCCTTCCGAGTTGCCCGGATACCAGTTCTGGACCGTCGAATACTTGATTTCTGCATCGTCCAGCGTGACGAGTTCGACCACGGCAGCGTGCAACTGGTTCTCGTCGCGCTGCGGAGCGGTGCAGCCTTCGAGATAGGAGACGTAAGCACCCTTGTCGGCGATGATCAGCGTGCGCTCGAACTGGCCGGTGTTGCGCTCGTTGATGCGGAAGTAGGTCGACAGTTCCATCGGGCAGCGCACGCCTTCCGGCACGTAAACGAACGAGCCGTCGGAGAACACCGCCGAGTTGAGCGTGGCGAAATAATTGTCCGAGGTCGGCACCACGGTGCCGAGATATTTCTTCACCAGTTCGGGATGCTCGCGGATCGCTTCCGAGATCGGCATGAAGATCACGCCGGCCTTCTTCAACTCGGCCTGGAACGTGGTCGCGACCGACACCGAGTCGAACACGGCGTCGACAGCGACGCGGCGCTCGCCTTCGGGACGCACGACACCGGCGAGCATTTCCTGCTCGCGCAGCGGAATGCCGAGCTTCTCGTAGGTCTTCAGAATTTCGGGATCAACTTCATCGAGCGAAGCCAGCGCCTTCTTCTTCGGCGCGGAGTAGTAGTACAGATCCTGATAGTCGATCTTTGGATAATCGACACGCGCCCAGGTCGGCTCTTCCATGGTCAGCCAGCGGCGGAACGCCTCAAGGCGCCACTCGAGCATCCACTCCGGCTCATTCTTCTTGGCGGAGATGAATCGGACGGTGTCTTCGGAGAGACCCTTCGGGGCCTTCTCGGATTCGATGATGGTTTCGAATCCATAGCGATATTGGTCGACGTCGATCTGGCGAACCCGATCGACCGTCTCTTGTACGGCCGGCATCTTTATCCTCCGCTCGCGGTTTCAAGGACCGCGGTGGACCGCGTAAGTTGTAGCAGGCAAAAACACTCGCAAAACGAGAACGTTAGAACTGTTCAAGCCCGATTGCTGGAGCTTTACGTAATACACTCGCGAGCTTTATCCAAGCCTCCAGACAACGATCTATGCCCGCTTCGGTGGTGTCCCAGCCCAGACTGAGACGAATAGCTCCTCGTAATAGGAATGGATCGACGTTCATCGCTTGAAGAACGTGAGACGGCTGGACCTTGCCGGACGAGCAGGCGGAGCCGGACGACACAGCAATGCCCTCCAGATCGAACCCAATCACGGCGGTTTCGGCCTTGAGGCCGGGCGCGGACATCAGCGTCGTATTGGGCAATCGCTGGACAGAATCCGAGAAGATCACAGTTCCCGGATGGCTGCTCAGGCCCTTTTCCAGCCGCGCCTGAAGGGCCTTCATCCGGGTGACGTCGGCGTCCAGGGATTCCATTGCCGCCCTCACGGCTGCGCCAAAGCCTGCGATACCCGCGACATTCTCGGTTCCAGCCCGTCGGCCCTGTTCTTGGCCGCCGCCCCGGATCAGTGCATGGAGGCTCTCGATTCCATCAGTGAAGACAACCGCTCCAGCGCCCTTGGGGCCGCCGATCTTATGCGCAGAAACGGTGAGAATATCGGCTCCCAGTGTCTTGATATTGATACGGATTTTGGAAAATGCCTGTACCGCATCGACATGTAGGATGCCGCCAGCGGCATGGACGAGTTCGGCCACTTCCGGAACCGGCTGGATCGCGCCCGTCTCGTTGTTGGCGAGCATCACCGACACCAGCGCAGGAGGCTGATCCGCCAGCAGCGCTGCAAGTGCGTCAAGGTCGATCACACCTGACGGAAGTACCGGCGCGACCTTGATGGCATCCGTCGCGAATCGTCCCCCGGCCAGCACGGAGGGATGCTCAATGGCGGAGACGATCAGCCGTTGCGCGGGTTCCGCGCGTCCCCGCCGCAGTCCGGGCGTCAGCGCCAGCGCGTTGGCTTCGGTGCCACCGGAGGTGAAAACCACATTCCGCTGATCTGCCCCAAGCGCCGTAGCGACCGCCGAACGCGCATCCTCAACCAGCTTCCGCGCCGCCCGGCCCTCACTGTGGACCGACGACGGGTTGCCCATGACATCGAACGCGCCGGCCATCGCGCTGCGGGCCTCTGGCCGCAGCGGCGTTGTGGCATTCCAGTCGAGGTAAACCCGCTCACGCATGTGGCCGCACAGTCCAATCCGCCTTGAGAGGCATTTTTATCCCGCAATTGCATGAAAATAATCAGCAATCCGGCCTAACAGCACCTTCCGGCAGGCGCAATATGCTTGCTTTTTGCCCCTTGCCCCATGCTAGAAGGCGGCACCATTCGACAGACATTTCGTTGGCAATGGCCGCTCGGCCAGCACAACGACGCTTCAAAGGAATTTTGATGCCTGAAGTCATTTTCACCGGCCCTGCCGGCCGTCTTGAAGGCCGCTACCATCCGGCGAAGCAGAAGAACGCGCCGATTGCGATGGTGCTGCACCCGCATCCGCAGTTCCAGGGCAACATGAATCACCCGATCGTGTATCAGGTCTACTACGCCTTCGTCGCGCGCGGCTTCTCCGTGTTGCGCTTCAACTTCCGCGGCGTCGGCCGCAGTCAGGGTTCGTTCGACCATGGCACCGGCGAACTGTCGGATGCCGCGTCCGCCCTCGACTGGGCGCAGACCATCAATCCCGAAGCACGCGCCTGCTGGGTCGCCGGATTCTCCTTCGGCGCCTGGATCGGCATGCAGTTGCTGATGCGTCGTCCGGAAGTCGAAGGCTTCATCTCGATCGCGCCGGAGCCGAACCGCTATGACTTCTCGTTCCTCGCGCCCTGCCCGTCGTCCGGCCTGATCGTTCATGGCGACAAGGACATCGTGGCGCCTGCGAAGGACGTCACCACGCTGGTGGAGAAACTCAAGACGCAGAAGGGAATCGTGATCGACCAGCAGGTCATTCCCGGCGCCAACCACTTCTTCGTGGACAAGATGGAGCCGCTGATGGAGTCGGTGACATCCTATCTCGACATGCGGCTTGCCAACGTCCGCTAACCTTTCCCTTCTTCTCACATGAAAAATGGCGCGGACGACTGTCGCCTCGCGCCATTTTCATGAACTGAACCTGCGCCCTTACGCAGCGGCACGCCGGTCCAGTTGGGAAAGATACGACTTGTGCTTCGTCATGAAGGCCCGCAGCAGCGCCGGATAGTCGGCGCTCACCGCCTCGCGAACTGAGGCTCGCTCGCGCAGGCTTTTGCGCCAGCGCGCGATCTTCGGCTTGTTGTCCAGAATGCCGAAATCGCCGATCTCGTCGAACACATCGAAGTAACGGAAGACGGGTGCGAACACCGCATCGACCAGCGAGAATTTTTCACCATCGAAGAACGGCGCGGCAACCAGACGCACTTCCAGCCGCGCGAACTTGTCGGCCGCCTGCTTTGCCTTCACCTTGAACGCGGCTTCGTCCGCGACGGTTTCGAGACCCCAGATGTCGCCAAGTACAGCCGAGCCGAACTCAATCCATGCGCGATGTTCGGCGCGGGTCAGCGGATCCTGCGGATGCAAGGGATTGGGCAGCGTCTCTTCCAGATATTCCAGAATGACCGCCGACTCGAACACGGCTTTGTCGCCCACCTGGAGCACCGGCACCTTTCCGAGCGGTGAAATCTTCAGGAACCAGTCCGGCTTGTTGTCGAGATCAATGTCGATCCGCTCGAACGGAACGCCCTTTTCTTTAAGGGAAATCACGGCGCGCTGAACATAAGGGCAGAGCTTGTGGCTGATCAGCTTTAACGGCGCGCTCATGGCGTGTCCCTCCAGCGGTGGGAGCACGGCGGCGGCCGGTCGCTTTCCACGTTGGCGGTTGTCTGCCGCGCATAGCGCAAAAAGCCCTCGCGAATGATCTGAACGGCGTGAATCAGTTCGACGACCAGCATCGGGAATCCCTTTCAATGCAGTTGCATTGAAATAAATGCGATCGCATGAAATTTGTCAATATTCATGCACGTGCATGAAATCACGGTTTCGCGAGGACGCCCCCGGTCAAGGCCGCAAGGACACCTGTCGTCCCTGGGAATGTCAGCGGCAGGCTCTTGAGGCTGCGGACGGCCATGTAGGCGAAAGCCTGCGCCTCCACCGCATCGCCGGACCAACCCAGATCAGCCCCGCGCATCACGGCCGCGGGAGCCAGACGCTTGCCAAGCATCGCTATCAGGATCGGATTGCTCGCGCCGCCGCCAACGACGATCCAGCGCGAAGGGAGTTTTGGCAGCATCTTTGCGATTGCGGCGATAGAGTCCGCCGTCAGCGCGGTCAGCGTTGCCGCGCCATCCTGCACGCTCATGCCTTCAATCGTCAGCGCTGCGAAATCGTTACGGTCGAGCGATTTTGGCGGCGGCAAGGTAAAGAACGGACGGTTCAACGCGCGTGCGATCCACTCATCGTCAACCCGCCCGGCGGCTGCCGCGCGCCCGTCGCGGTCGACCGCCTCCCCCGTTCTGCGCAGCATGAAATCGTCGAGCAGCGCATTGCCGGGACCCGTGTCGCAGGCGATCAAGGTGTCGCCGTCGATATAGGTGATATTCGCGACACCACCGATATTGACAACAACTGTTGGCCCGTCGCTGTTTTGCATGTTCACCAGCGCGCGGTGATAAACCGGCACCAGCGGCGCGCCCTGCCCGCCGGCGGCAACATCCGCCGCGCGCAAATCGAAGACAACCGGAATCCCGAGCGTTCTGGCAAGCGCCTTACCATCGCCGATCTGCACGGTCAGCTTTTGTTCGGGACGATGCAAAACCGTCTGGCCATGAAATCCGACAACATCAATATCGGAGCGCGAAAGACCGTTGGCCTCCAGAAAATTTTCGATGGCCTCGGCATGCGCGCGGGTCACCAGGTGTTCCGCGTCGGCCACCGCGCCCGACCGTGCATCCCGATCTGTCATCGGCGCGGCATCGGCGAGCGCCCGTCGCAGCAGGTCACGCTCGGCGGCGGTATAGGCGCGATACGCGGTCGGGCCGAACCGCCCGATACGCTCACCATCCGTTTCGATCAGTGCGACATCCACCCCATCCAGGGATGTGCCGCTCATGAGGCCAATCGCAGTCAGCACAGGCCGTTCCTCGTTTGAATCCGGCAGCGGACCTGATACACCACAGGCCCCAATAAATCGCTAAATTAGCGAAATAGCTAAATCGTCCCGAAGAGTCCCGATATGAGCGCCCACAAGTCCGATTTCCTCAATGTCCTGCAGAGCCGCGGCTTCATCCATCAGATGTCGGATGCCGCCGGTCTCGATGCCCTTGCCGAAAAGGGCGATGTGACAGCCTACATCGGATATGACTGCACGGCCTCGTCCCTGCATGTCGGACACCTGCTCTCGATCATGATGCTGCACTGGCTCCAGCAGACCGGCAACAAGCCGATCGTGCTGATGGGCGGCGGCACCACGCGGGTCGGCGATCCCTCGGGCCGCGACGAGACGCGCAAATTGCTGACCTACGAGCAGATTGACGCCAACAAGGAAAGCATCAAGGGAACTTTCACGAAGCTCATCAGGTTCGGCGATGGCAAGAGCGACGCGGTGATGGCCGACAACGCCGAATGGCTGACCACGCTGAACTACATCGAAATGCTGCGCGATGTCGGCCGGCATTTCTCGATCAATCGCATGCTGACCATGGACTCGGTGCGCATGCGGCTGGAGCGCGAGCAGGAACTGTCGTTTATCGAATTCAACTACATGATCCTGCAGTCCTACGATTTCGTGGAGCTGTCGCGCCGCTACGGCTGCAATTTGCAGATGGGCGGCTCCGATCAGTGGGGCAACATCGTCAACGGCATCGACCTCGGACGGCGTATGGGCACGCACCAGCTCTATGCGCTGACCTGTCCGCTGCTCACCACCTCATCCGGTGCGAAGATGGGCAAAACAGCCGCGGGCGCGGTCTGGCTGAATGCCGATCTCCTCAGCAACTACGACTACTGGCAGTTCTGGCGTAACACCGAGGACGCGGATGTCGAGCGCTTCCTGAAACTGTTCACGCTGTTGCCGATGGACGAGATCGCGAAGCTCGCCGCGCTGAGGGGTCAGGAGATCAACGAGGCGAAGAAGGTCCTTGCGACCGAAGCCACCGCGCTCATTCGCGGGCGCGAGGCAGCCGACGCCGCTTCGGAAACTGCCCGCAAGACCTTCGAGGAAGGCGCCATCGGCGGCGACCTGCCGACGCTGGAAATTTCCCGCGCCGAACTCGACGCCGGAGCGCCCGCGCTAGGGTTGTTCGTCAAGGCAGGCCTTGTCGCATCGAACGGCGAAGCTCGCCGTCAGATCAAGGGCGGCGGCCTACGCATCAACGATACGCCCGTCACCGACGACAAGATCAGCCTGACGGCAAACGACCTGACGTCAGACGGCGTGGTGAAGCTGTCGATGGGCCGCAAGAAGCATGTCCTGCTCAAGCCGGTGTGAGGCCGTCTTCTAGTTTCGCTGGACCATGGTCATCATCGTCGCCGACATCGTGGCGATCAATTTTTCGCGCTCGCCCTCGACTGCATAGGCACGGCCTTGCGAGACCACCAGCGTGCGTCCCGGCTTGATGACATGACCGACGAAGCGAAACGTCTGGCCCTTCGCGGGCGCCAGCAGGTTGATCTTGAACTCGACGGTGAGAATGTCGGCGTTCGCGGGCATCAGCGTGTAGGACGCGAGGCCGCACGCCGTGTCGAGACCGGCGGAGATGATGCCGCCATGCAGAAATCCGTTCTGCTGCGAGAATTTCACATCATACGGCATTCGCAGTTCGAGCGTTCCCGGCTCGATCCGGGCCAGCGTGATTCCCAGTGTTGTCAGCGCCGCCTGCCCGGCGAACGTCTTTCGCACCCGCGCTTCGTAGCCGGGATCCTGAACCTGAAACGCGCTCATTGCTGGGTCGGCGACGAAAAATCGTTCGGCGTGCTCTGCCGGCCGGTATTGAAATCGAAAATCTTGCGGAACACGCCGGGGGCCATCGCCGAGATCGGATTGACGCGCAGCACCGGCGCGCCGGGCGTGCCGACCACTTCGTAGGTGATGCCGATCAGGCCTTCGTTGCTGCCGCCGCCGAGGAACAGTCCGACGATCGGAATCTGCCCGAACATGTTGTTCAGGCCATAGAGCGGAACGAAGGTGCCGCTCATCTTCACCTGATTGACCGGATAGTCGATGAACCCTTCGATGGTCGCGCCGATGGTCGGCCCGCGCAGCACGCCATCTTTCACCCGCAACTGCCCGCTCTGGCGTGTGAACTCCGCACGCATGCCGGAGAACGCCACGCCTTGGGGATTCGCATTCGGCGCATTAGCCACGGCGCGATCCAGCGCGGCTTCGCCCTTGATGGCGAAGTCGCGGACGTTCAGCAGACCTTCCTGCGGCGACGTATCCGAAGTCGGCGGGTCCACCGCAAGCCACATCTTGCCGCCACTCATCTTCGCGTAGGTATCGGTGAAACGGAAAAACGCACCGGCGTCGTTGGTCTCGAGATACATCACCTCGCGCCCCTGCCCGCGGCTGCGCATATCGCCGATCACCGGCGTATCGCGTCCCAGCTTGCCGCTGAGGGAGAACGTCCGGACCGTACCGTTGCGGCGCGTGAGTTTCAGGTCGATGCTGCGCACCGCTTCGCCGTAATACCCTGCGAGCGCGCCCAGCTTGGCGTCGATGTCAATGTCGAAGCTCTTGGACTTTTCCTTGGTGCTCTGATCCCGGCCCGACATCGCGCTCTTGATGAAGCCGCGGCCGTCGAACACCTCTCCGCGCATCGTCACCTTGAGCATTCCGTCAGGCTGGCGCTCGGCCTTCAGGTTCGCCTTGTCGCCTTCCGACGGCGAAAAGACCGGGAATGAGGCATTGACCAGATCGTTCTTGTCATCGACTTCGAGAGACCCCTTGATCGAGGTACCGTTGCCTTCGACGACGATATCCTCGAAGCGGGTGCCCTGGGGCTTCTGCACGACGTTGAATGTCATCTTCGTCGTCTTGCCGGCGACCTTGGTCCAGCCCGGCAACAGGTTGTCGATGCGAGCGGCCGTCAGATCGGCCTCGACGCCGAACCGGTTGTCGCGATTGTCGCCTTCGTTGCCTGAAATCTTGCCGGTCAACTTGATCGGAATGGCGCCGCTCAGACTCGATCCCAGATCGACGCCGAGACGCGCCCGCGCCGCGTCGTCGAGGGTAGCGGCAAGACGGACGTCGGCATCGCCATCGCTGTTCTTGCGATAATCGAGCGCCGCCGGTTGCCCCGCGATCTTGACATCGCCCTTCACGCGATAACCCTGATTGTCGGCAACGACCTTCAGCGAGTTCGCCTCGAGCTTCTGGTTCATCGCCAATTTGTCGACGGCAAGCGCGCCAAGATCGAGACTGATGGAGTATGTCGTATCGGCCTTGGTCAGCGCATTCTTCAGCGGCATCGCAAGCGTGACGATTGCCGAGACCGTGCCTTTGCTCGAATTCGGGTCGATCACCGTATCGCCAGCTTCACGCAGTCGCTCCGACTGAAGTACCTCGGCCGCGGCGGGCACCGGTCCATCCACACGGAAACGCACCTTGGTGGGCGCTGGCTTCGGAGCGAGATCGGGCACTTCAAAGGTCAGGTCCGAAATGTTCAGCCGCCGTCCGGCGGGCGTATCGACGGCTCCCTGTCCAACATTGATGTTGACGGTGCGTCCGCTGACGCGCCCCTTCATGTCGGCGTCGCGGACCAATGGCAGGTCATCCACGGGCCTGATGGTGAGACCGTTCGCCAGGAAATTCACCGACAGTCCATCGTCCGGAATCGGCGGGCCGCCGCGCACCAGCGTATGCACCGGCGCATTCACCGCCACATCGAGCCGCTGCAGATTTCCGCGGTCGACCCGTTCGGTAACCCATTCACGGACCTCCGGCACGATCAGGACCGGCCAGATGCGCTTGAGGATCGCGACCGGCATCGGCGTCGCGGCCATTCCGAGAGTCAGGCGCGGCTCGCCCGAATAGTCGAGACTTCCCGAACCCGCCACGCCGATCTCGCCGTTGCTGATGTCGCACTGGGTCAGCAGGATCCGGCGGTTGTCGGTATCGAAGCGGATGCGGATGGCGATCCGGTTGAAGATCGAGGCCGGTTCCCCTGCTTCGCCCGCAAGCAGAATGGTTCCGCCACTGAGGCCGAGTTGCCAGTTTGGAATGCTGCCGTTGGGCGGCTCGAGATGCGCGAGCAGCGTGATCCGGTTGGAACCGGCATTGACATGGAACGGCGCGACCATGACGCGGCGGCCGGCATCCCATTCGACCCGGGCATCGGCATGGTCGATCACCATGGGGTAGTCGGGCACATTGAGATCGACGATGGTGCCCTTGCCCGCGACGATCTCGCCGCGGAAGTATGTCGGCAAACCGTCGCGGCCGAGTTCACCCTTGAACTCGCCACTGAGTGGCATGTCCGCCGAATAGGTAAAATCCTTCAAACGGGCGGCGAGCAGCAGATTGTTGGCTGGCACCTTGTTGGCGCTGATATCGACGGACCGCACGCCGTTGGACGGCGCGCCCACCGCGACCTTCAGCTCCCAGCCGTTCTTTCCCTCTTCACCGACACTAAGGGCGACGCCGCCGCCGGCGGGCCGCCGCAGGCTCATGCTGATGTTCGAGAAATTCAGGGTGCCGCCGCTGCGCTGGTCTTCGACCACCAGCGCACCGTTGCGCAATCCGATTTCGTTGAGGCTTTTGCCGTCCAGGCCGTTGGCGCTGAGGCTGTCGAGCCAGTCAAGCGCGGCGATCAGTCCGCCGGTGCCGTTCGACGATGCTGCGGATGACGCGGCGACTGTCGGCGGCGGCGCGGGCGATGCCTGAAACGGCAACGGCGCCGGAGCAGTGGAAGAAGAAGACTGCGCCACCGGCTTGACGGGCACCTTTCCGGTCGCAAGCGGACTGTTGCCCTGTCCCGTCGAAACGATCACGCGGCCATCGGGCGTGATCTTGACCGCGAGTTCGGCCCCCACAAGCCGCAGCGTTTCCGCGCGAAGCCGACCGGTGAGCAGCGCCATACCGGAAAGCCTCACTTCAGCTTTTGGCGCGTTGGCAACGATGTTGTGGTCGTGATCGCGCACGACAATGTCACGCAGGCGCACGGCGATGCGAATGCGGCCTGCACGTTCGATCTGGGTCCCGCCCACCTCGACGGTATGATCGTGTCCAAGATTTTCCTCGATCGCCGACGCAAGCCACGGCGTCATGATGTCGAGGTTGACCGGCCCCGCGCCGAGGCGCAGCCACAGAGCGCCGAACGCGCCCCCGAAAACCACGCCGAGCGACGCCAGCACGAGCAAGGTCCGCCCGATCCATGGACTGCCGCCACCGCCACCTCGGCGGCGCAGCCTCCGGAACCAGTCGGTGAACCGATGAACCCCGATGGTCGGGCGGTTGAGAAGTTTGATGGCCCGATCGCAAGCCGCATCGTCATGGTGATCCCAGCCGGAATCCTCCCAATGCCGGTGCTCGTCTGCCGCCTTGGCAAAGGCTTTCTGGGGCTCTGATCTCGGCATTGCCTCTCGGTCGTGATGTCAGCCTGGTCGAGCCGCCGGGCGTCAAAGCGTAAAACTGGAGACTCGCTCCGTCGGTGTCCCGCCAGACTAAACGTCCAGTCTTAGTTTATCGTTTTATGTGTCGTTCGAGCGGTGGTCCGGGAAAGTTGTAAATTCAATAGATTGGGCTGTTCAGCATACCTCGGGGGCGTCGGATTTGCCCAGCCGAAGAAACCGGCTTTGATGTCTTCGTGGCCGTTCTGGTGATTCCCTAAATACCCCGCTGAAAGCGACGAAAGGAAGGCGTATGTCCAAGAAAACGCGCAAGAAATCGTCCAAAGCGCTACCGAAGGCGACCGGCGAAAAAGCTAAAGCCGTGAAACGGGCGGCCACCAAAGCCGCCGCCGGTAAACCGGTGAAAAAGACCGCCGCCCAGCCACGTGCGGCAAAGGGTCCTGCCGCGAGGACGGCGGCGGTGAAGGCGGCCAAAACGGCTTCCGCAAAACCTTCAAGACCGGCAGGCAAGCCCGCCCCGACACTGTCCGAGGGGCAGCGGGCTCCGGCTTTCTCTCTCCCGCGCGATGGCGGACAGACCGTGTCGCTGGCGAACTATACTGGGCGCAAACTGGTGATCTTTTTCTATCCCCGCGCCGACACACCGGGCTGTACCCTCGAAGCCGTCGCTTTCAGCCGCCTCGCGGACGAATTCGCAGGTGCCGGGACTGCCGTCCTTGGCGTCTCGGCCGATTCCGTGACCAAGCAGGAGACCTTTCGCGACAAGCACGGCCTGACAGTCCCCCTTGTCTCGGACGAGGCACTCGGCATGCTGAAGGCCTATGGCGTCTGGGGCGAAAAATCCCTGTACGGCAAAACCTTCATGGGAATTGTTCGGACCACGGTTCTGGTCGATGCGGACGGCCGGATCGCCAAAATCTGGCGCAATGTCAGGGTCGACGGCCACGCCGATGCCGTTCTGGAAGCTGCGCGCGCACTTTAAGTCATCAGGTATCATTTTCCGAAAATTAACCATGAAAGGTTCAAATCAGCCTCTATAGTTGAGCCGCCTGGATACGTTCGGCGGCACGGGAGTGCTGATGTCGAACCGTTCTGCCCACCACCATCCTGACCAGCACCATCACGGCCATCATGACCATGCGAGGGCGCAGCAGCGGCGGCCTGCGCATCATCGTCCGGATCGCAACGGCTACACCATCGTCCATCACGGCAAGGCTGTCCGGTTCGGACCCGTCGTGTTCTGGATCGTGGTCGGATCGGTCGTGGTGATGGGCGCATGGTCGGCGGCGACCGCGACCTATTTCGCCTTCCGCGACGACGTGCTGACCCGGCTGATCGCCCGTCAGGCGGAGATGCAATACGCTTACGAGGACCGCATCGCCGAACTGCGCGCGCGCGTCGACCGCACCACCAGCCGCCAGTTGCTCGATCAGGAGCAATATGACCAGAAGCTCAACCAGATCATGCGGCGGCAGGCGCTGCTCGAGTCACGCGCCGCCGCCCTCAACACCATGCCGGACGCCACCCCGACCGGTTCGATCAGGCCCACAGCGCGTGGAGCGCAGGCGACAGATGCCGGCTCATCGACGGGTGTGCCGAAACCCTCGCCGATCAACGACACCGTTATTTTCGTCACGCCGCCGGATCGCGAGGCCCGGCTTGAGTCCCGCACGCCGGCCGTCGCGCACCCGCGCACTGAATTCGCCAAAACCAACGGCGTCGATAGCGTGCTGACGAATCTGAACGCGGCGCTCGACAAGGTCGAAGGCCGTCAGGTCGCGGTCCTTAGTTCGGTCGAAGGCACCTACGAATCAAAGATGCGCCGGATGCGCGGCCTGATTACCGACCTCGGCCTCGACATGGCGCAGCTTGAAGCCGCCGCGCCGAAAGGCGGCATGGGCGGACCCTATATCCCGGTCACCAAGCCATCGGCGGACGCCAGCGCGTTCGACCGTCAGCTTTACCGGATCAATCTGAGCCGCGCGCAGGTCGACAAGCTCACGCGCACGCTGTCGCTGGTGCCTTATCGCAAGCCGGTCGTCGGCAATGTCGAATTCTCATCCGGATTCGGCGTGCGCAGCGATCCGTTTCTCGGCCGCCCTGCGATGCACAGCGGTCTGGACTTCCGCGCCTCGACCGGCGATCCGGTTCGCGCCACCGCGAACGGCAAGGTCATCAACGCCGGATGGAGCGGCGGCTATGGCCGCTTGGTGGAAATCGACCACGGCAATGGCCTCTCGACACGCTACGGGCATCTGTCGGCCATCAACGTCAAGGTCGGCGAGCGCGTGACAATCGGTCAGGTGATCGGCGAAGTTGGCTCGACCGGACGGTCCACAGGCCCTCACCTGCACTATGAAACCCGTATCGACGGCGATGCCGTGGACCCTCAGAAATTCCTGCGCGCTGGGGTCCGCCTGACGCAAGGGTGAGTCCGGCTCATGCGGCGCCGGAACGGCCGAACAAGCGAAACACGCGGCCATCCATCACCAGCAGCGCGCTTGCGATGACAAGCGCGCCGACGATCTCCCGGGCTTCAATCCGCTCTCCGAGAAAGAAATAGCCGAGCAGGATCGCGCTGACCGGCACAAGCAGCGTCACCAGCATCACATTGCTGGCGCCGGATCGCTCGATGATCTGGAAGAACAGGATGAACGCCAACGCGGTCGAGAGCGCCGCAAGGCCGAGAACGGCCAGCCACGTCACCATTCCCGGCATCTGCAATTGCCACGGACGATCGAAGACGCTTGCCAGAACGAGCATCATCAGCGCGCCCGAGGCGAGCTGGAAGGTCGCTGCCCCAATTGGCGCGGCGCCAGCCAGTTTCCGCCTGGCCCACAACGCGGAGAAGCCGAAGCAGGTGGTCGCGCCAAGGCAGAGCAAAACGCCGACGGTCTGCTTTGAACCGATATCGAATTCAAACCCCTTCAGGATGATGACACCGCACAGGCCCAGCACGACGCCCGCAATGCGGCGCAGGATCAGCCGTTCCTCCCCGAATGCCGCAGCGACCAGAACAGTGAAAACCGGTGTGGTGGCATTCACCACCGCGGCCGTTCCGCTCGGAATATAGGTCTGCCCCATCACGAGCAGCGAGAACGGCATGACATTGTTGATCAGCGCCATGACCGCGAACGGCCACCATCCCTCAATGCCCCTTGGAAAAGGAATCCGATTGGCCCACAGTACGGGCAGAAGGATCAGCGTCGCGAGCGACAGCCGGATAAACACCAGCGTCAGTGGCGGCAATTCCTTCAGCGCGACGCCGGTGAAGAAAAATGTCCCGCCCCAGAGAACAGACAGGAAGACAAGCCGCGACCAGTCGCGCTCGTCCATCCGCAGTTCGGTTTCTGTGAGTCGGTCCTGAACAACAGCCATGGCGAACAGGAATACGCGGCGGTCCGGCAATGAACCACCCGCTTCCCGGCAACCCGGCTCCGCGTTTGCAGCACTTTCAAACGAAGGGAACGCCGGGTCGCGTCAAGAAAACGCGAGCATCAAACCTAATCCACGTCCTCGATCGCGCCCGGCGAGGTGCCGAATGCCTTCTGCGCCAGCGTCGCGGCCATGAACTCGTCGAGATCGCCGTCGAGCACACCCTGGGTATCGGACGTCTGCACACCGGTGCGCAGGTCCTTCACCATCTGGTACGGCTGCAGCACGTAGGACCGGATCTGGTGGCCCCAGCCGATGTCGGTCTTGGCCGCCTGATCGGCCGCAGCCTTCTCTTCGCGCTTCTTGAGTTCGATCTCGTAAAGGCGCGCGCGTAGCATGTCCCACGCCTGAGCGCGGTTCTTGTGCTGTGAGCGGCCCGCCTGACAGACCACCGCCACGCCGGTCGGAATGTGCGTCAAACGTACCGCGGACTCCGTCTTGTTGACGTGCTGACCGCCCGCGCCGCCCGAGCGCATCGTATCGGTGCGCACGTCGGATTCCTTGATGTCGATCTTGATGCTGTCATCGACCACCGGGAAGATCGCGACGCTGGAGAACGACGTATGCCGCCGGGCGTTGGAATCGAACGGCGAGATGCGCACGAGGCGATGCACGCCTGCTTCGGTTTTCAGCCAGCCATAGGCATTGTGGCCGCTGATCTGGATGGTCGCGGACTTGATGCCGGCTTCTTCGCCTTCGGTTTCTTCGAGATACTCGATCTTGAAGCCGTGCTTTTCCGCCCAGCGCGTATACATGCGCAGCAGCATCGACGCCCAGTCCTGGCTCTCGGTACCGCCGGCGCCGGCGTGGACTTCAAGATAGGTGTTGAACTTGTCGGCTTCGCCGGACAGCAGCGCTTCCAGCTCCTGCTTGGCGACGTCCTTCTTCAGCGCCTTGAGCGCAGTCTCGGCTTCCAGAACGACGCCCTCGTCCTTCTCGGCCTCGCCGAGTTCGATCATACCGATCTGATCCTCGACCTCGCGCTCGATGCGGCCGATGCCGGTGAGCTGGCCCTCGAGCGAGGTGCGCTCCTGCATCAGCTTCTGGGCCTTCTGCGGATCGTTCCAGAGATTGGGATCTTCGGCGAGAGCGTTCAGTTCGGCGAGACGCGCCGTGGCAGCATCGACGTCAAAGATGCCTCCTCAGCAGCCCGACTGACTGCTTGATCTCTTCAACAAGGCGTTCGATTTCAGGACGCATGACAATTCCAGCTAGCAGCAACGCGGCTGCGATTCAAAAGACGATAGGGATGTAGCGGCTGGCGGCGGCCAGCGCAACGTGGCGCGTTGCGCTAATAGAGGCCGCCCGTCCCCGGCCGGAAGATCGCGCGATCCGCATCGGGCGAGACGCCGCCCGGCGAGCGGTCCGCATCCGCAACGCCGATAACCGAATAGTTGTCGGGCGGCGCGGTGCCTGGCTTGAAGGCTTCGAGGATCGTTCGACCGCTGTCGCCGGGGCCTGCGCGCATGCCGGACTTCGCGTCGACGCGGATCAGCTTGATGCCGGCGGGAACCTTGAACGGCACCGCAGGCTTGTCCGCCAGCGCGAGCTTCATGAAATCTTTCACCACGGGGGCAGCCAGATGGCCGCCGGTGCCGCCACGGCCGAGATTGCGCGGCTTGTCATAGCCGATATACACGCCGACCACGAGGTCGGGCGAGAAGCCAATGAACCACGCGTCCTTCTCGTCGTTGGTCGTGCCGGTCTTGCCCGCGATCGGCTTGCCGACTTCGCGCAGCACCGTCGCCGTGCCGCTCTGCACGACGCCTTCCATCATCGAGGTGATCTGATAGGCCGTCATCGAGTCCAGCACCTGCTCGCGCCGGTCGACAAGCGTCGGCTCGGGCTGGTTCTTCCAGCCGTCGGCAGCATCGCAGCCACGGCATTCACGCTGGTCATGCCGGAAGATGGTGTGGCCATAGCGGTCCTGAATGCGGTCGATCAGTGTGGGCTTCACTCGCTTACCGCCGTTCGCAAACATCGAATAGGCGGTGACCATGCGCATCACCGTCGTCTCGCCGGCGCCAAGCGCGTAGGACAGATAGTTCGGCAGGTCGTCATAGATGCCGAAACGCTTGGCGTATTCGCCGATCAGCGGCATGCCGACATCCTGCGCAAGCCGCACGGTCACCGTATTGAGCGAGCGGATCAGTGCGTTGCGCAGCGTGGTCGGGCCGTAATACTTGCCGGTCGAATAGTTTTCCGGACGCCAGACACCGGCGCCCTGCCCCTGGTCGATTTCGATCGGCGCGTCCACCACGACGGTCGACGGCGTGTAGCCGTTGTCCATCGCTGTCGAATAGACGATGGGCTTGAAGGATGAACCCGGCTGACGATAGGCCTGCGTCGCGCGATTGAACTGGCTCTGATCGAACGAGAAGCCGCCGACCATGGCCAGCACGCGGCCGGTCCACGGGTCCATCGCCACCATCGCGCCGGAGACTTCCGGCACCTGACGGAGCCGGTACTGCCCCTCGACCTTGTTGCCATCCTTGTCCAGCAGCGGATCGACATAGATCACATCGCCCGGCGACAGCACCTGTGTCACAGCCGTCGGCGTCTTGAACCGGGTCGGCCCGCTCGCGGCCTTCGCCCAGCGCACGCCATCGAGCGAAATCAGGCCGGTGTCGCGCGTTTTGGAGACCGCGCCGCCAAGTTCGCGTCCCGGCTGAAAGCCGATGCGCGCCGACTGATCGCTGGTCTCGAGCACCACGGCCATGCGCCACGGGGAAATATCGGAAAGCGACTTCACTTCCGCGAGTTTCACGCCCCAGTCACCGGTAATGTCGATCTTGTTTTGAGCGCCGCGCCAGCCCTGCGCCTCGTCGAACCTGACAAGACCGGCCACCACCGACTTGCGCGCCATCACCTGCAGCTTCGGATCGAGCGAGGTGCGGACCGACAGGCCGCCTTCATAGAGCTTCTTCTCGCCGTAACGCTCGAAGATGTCGCGGCGGACTTCCTCGGCGAAATACTCACCGGCAAAAATATGCGCCGCATTGGAACGCGAGGTCACGACCAGCGGCTCCTTGCGGGCCGCGACGGCGTCAGTCTGCTTGATCCAGCCGTTTTCCAGCAGGCGATCAATCACGTAGTTGCGGCGCTCGATGGCGCGGTCACGGTTGCGGACCGGATGCAGCGCGGCGGGCGCTTTCGGCAGCGCCGCCAGATAGGACGCTTCCGCGATGGTCAGTTCGTTCACCGATTTGTCGAAGTAAACCAGTGAGGCGGCGGCGATACCGTACGCGCCGAGGCCGAGATAGATTTCGTTGAGATAAAGTTCGAGGATCTTGTCCTTGGTGTAGGTGCGCTCGATGCGCATCGCCAGCAAGGCTTCCTTGATCTTGCGGTCGAACGACACCTCGTTGGTCAGCAGAAAGTTCTTCGCAACCTGCTGTGTGATCGTGGACGCGCCCTGCGGGCGGCGGTTGGACCCGAAATTCTGCGCATAGAGGATCGCGGCGCGCGCCATGCCGGTGAAGTCGATTCCGCCGTGCTCGTAGAAATTCTTGTCTTCCGCCGCGAGGAACGCATTGATGACGGGCTTGGGAATCGCCTGGATCGGCAGATACAGCCGGCGCTCCTTGGAGTATTCGCCGAGCAGCGACCCGTCCGCCGCGTGAACGCGCGTCATCACGGGGGGTTCGTAATCCTGCAACTGCGAGTAATCCGGCAGGTCCTTTGAAAAGTGCCAGATCAGGCCCGCGACCGCCGCGACGCCGACAAGGAACACGATCGTTCCCGCCGCGAACAGAAAGCCCATGAACCGCAACAGCAAGCGCATCGTCAGTATCCGTCCTTAGCGTCGGGGCGCGATCATGGCGCACGTCGGAGATTCCAAACCGGACTATACCATCCACCCTTCGGGCGCGCGCCGATTCTGGTCCGTTTCTGATCTGAATTCCTATAGAGCCGCCGCTGTGGCCAAACTAGGGCCTCAAAGGCAATACCGCTGCAAATTCAAGCTGAACGCGTTTATTTTGAAGCGCCTGCGGAAACCACACGCTTGCCGAGGAACGCGTCCACGGCCTGGGCGACCGACCCCACCGTTCGGGACCGCCAGCTTTCCGAAACCAGATGCTGAAGATCGCCCTTGTTCGACACGTAGCCGAGTTCAACCAGCACCGAGGGAACGTCATGCGCCTTCAGGACCCTGAAACCGGCCGACTTCAGCGGATGCTTGTGCATCCGCGCGACCGTCTTCATCTCGTTGACAAGCGTTCTTGCAAAACGGTTTGAAAAAGCACGGGTCTCGCGCTGGGTCAGGTCGATCAGGATATCGGCAACTTCGGCCGGTTCCTCGGTCAGATTGATGCCCGCGATGGCGTCAGCCTTGTTCTCCGCCTCGGCGAGCCGTTCGGCTTCGGCGTCGGAGGCCCGATCCGAGAGCGTGTAGACGGTGGCGCCCTGCGCATCGCCTTCCCGCTTCGGCAGCGCGTCAGCATGGATCGAGACGAACAGCGCAGCCATGTGGCTGCGGGCGATTTTCACACGGTCGCCCAGCGGGATGAAGGTGTCGTCGTCGCGGGTCATCACCACGCGGAACTTGCCGCCCTTCTCGATCCGGTCCCGGAGCGCCTTGGCAAAATCCAGCACGATGGTTTTCTCGGCCTCGCCGGTCGCGGCCTGTGTACCGTTATCGACGCCACCGTGACCGGGGTCGATAACGATGATCGGCCGGGGATCGCTGGCCTTGCCCGATCCGGTTGCTCCCGTTGTGTCGCTGGCATCGGCGATGGCCGGACGCAGTTGCACCCGCTCATCGTTCGCCGGCGTCGGCTTGAAAGCGGAGCGCTCCACCGCCACGAGTTCGACCACCAGCCGCGCCGGCTGGCCGTTCGCAGCATCCATCACGAAGGCCTTTTCGACCCTGGCCGGGCCGGTCAGATCGAACACCACGCGCGAGCCGCCCGGCATGACAAGACCATAGCGAAAGGCACGGATCAGCCCCCGGCCCGAAGTCCCTGTCCCGGCGGGGAGATTGAAGGTCACCTGCGGGATGTCGAGGACGACCCGATACGGATCGCCAAGGACAAAAGCCCGGACATCCACCTTGCGGTCCAGATCGAGGATGAAGCGCGTCTGCTTGTTGTCGCCCGCCACGCGCACGTCGGAGGCGACCGGAAAGGCCTGCGCAACCGCTGGCTGCGGGGGCTGGGATTCGACGGCCTTGGCCAAAGGAATCGCAAAACACAGGAATGCTGCGGCGCACACCCAAGAAGTGACCAAGAACGCGCGATTTTTCCTGAGGGGCATCGACAAATCCGCAGTTTCCGGACACCTCATATCGCAATAGAACCGCACAGTTAACGGCGGCTTACCGCGCTCCGGAACGATTGCCGCGCTGTGTTGCAGCGTTGTGACGCTTCCCTTGCCAGAGGACGGTGTTCGACGTATGTATGAAGGGCTGACGGTTTAAACTTGCGGTTGTGTCGCGTTCAGCTTCCCGGTGCAGCGCCAGGTCCTCGCATAAAGTTAGAGGTTCCAGCGTACCTTCCGACCTTCCACAGCCAGCGCAGCGCGCGGCTGACACGGAGCGGCGGTTAACCAGCCCGAGCGGCTACTCCCATAACCGGCGACCGCTATTGAAAGGTGGCGGACCATCGAGAGCCAGCGCGCGCATTTGCGACCGCGTTGGCGCTGCCAGCACCGAATCCGCTGGCGATGTCGGCGGCAGAATACGGCGGCGCTTTGCCGCCCCAGAATACGGCGGCGTGTTTGCCGTCCAATGAATTAAACGGGCCGACGCTTGATGCGCCAGACTCTAATGCCGACCGGGATCGCACAGATCCCATCGACGACAGCAACGATACGACGCGAGGTTTATGCGCGTCGCGTTTCGCTGGCGTCGCGGTCGGCACGGTGCCTCGGGCGGCGTTTTGGCCTTCCCCTCACCCCCGAATCAGGTGGACCGTTACGAACCCCGGCCATGCGCTATGCGCTGGCCGCCGAACGTGCCGTTCGCCGTCAAGAGCTCCAAAATGCCGAACAAGATGTTGATCGATGCGACCCATCCGGAAGAGACCCGGGTGGTCGTGGTCCGCGGCAATCGCGTCGAGGAATTTGATTTCGAATCTGCCCAGCGCAAGCAACTGCGCGGCAATATCTATCTCGCCAAGGTCACGCGCGTCGAGCCGTCGCTGCAGGCCGCCTTCATCGAGTATGGCGGCAACCGGCATGGCTTCCTGGCCTTCAGTGAAATTCATCCCGATTACTACCAGATTCCGGTCGCCGACCGTCAGGCCCTGATCGAGGCCGACGAGCGCGCGCATCGCGAAGCGGAAGAAGAGTCGGAGAATCGCTCCAGCCGCCGCCGTTCGCGCCATCGCAACTCCCGCCGCCGCGACCGCGGCGAGCGCGTGCAGAGCGAGATCGTCGAGGGCGCAAGCGCCGAGATGGACGCACAGCCGCAGGCTGACGCGGCGCAGGTCGGCGATCACGCACCCGACTACCCGCATGACGCGGAAGCCGCGCATCATGACGATCATGGCCACGACGACCATAACCACGATCATGCCGCGCATCCGCACGATGAGCAGGATCACAGCGATGACGATCACACGCACGGCCATGGCGCACACACCGAGGCACATGCAGCGGCGGATGCGAATGCGCCTGCCGTATCTCCGGTCAGCGAAGATTCCGGCGCAGCGCATGACGATCACGCGGACGACGATCAGCCGCACGAGCATGAGGCTGCCGACGCCGCACATGCCGACGAGCCTCTCGCGCTCGGAGAAGAGCACCAGGACGAGCACCACGCCGACGACGCGGACGGCGATGATGACGAAGACGACGGCGAAGACGCCGAGGAAGAAGTCGTCGAATCGGTCGGCGGCGATGACGTGCTCGAGGAGGTTCCGGAGCGCACGTTCCGTCCGCGCCGCCAGTACAAGATTCAGGAAGTCATCAAGCGCCGCCAGGTGATGCTGGTGCAGGTCGTCAAGGAAGAGCGCGGCAACAAGGGTGCCGCGCTGACGACTTACCTCTCGCTCGCCGGCCGTTACGCCGTCCTGATGCCAAACACCGCCCGCGGCGGCGGCATCAGCCGCAAGATCACCTCGGCGCAGGACCGCAACCGCCTCAAGGATGTGGTGCAGGATCTCGACGTGCCGGAGGGCATGGGGATCATCCTGCGCACCGCAGGCGCCTCCCGCACCAAGCCGGAAATCAAGCGCGACTTTGAATACCTGATCCGGATGTGGGAAACCGTCCGCGACACCACGCTCAAGTCGCAGGCGCCAACCCTCGTTTACGAGGAAGGCTCTCTTATCAAGCGTTCGCTGCGCGATCTCTACAACAAGGAAATCGACGAGGTTCTCGTGGCCGGTGAAGCCGGCTTCAACGAGGCGCGCGATTTCATGAAGATGCTGATGCCAAGCAATGTCCGCGCGGTGAAGCAGTATCGCGACGGACAGCCGCTGTTCTCGCGGATGGGCGTCGAAAGCCAGCTCGACGCGATGTTCTCGCCCACGGTGACGCTGCGCTCCGGCGGCTATATCGTCATCAACCAGACCGAAGCGCTGGTCTCCATCGACGTGAACTCGGGCCGCTCGACCCGCGAGCACCACATCGAGGATACCGCGCTCAAGACCAATCTCGAAGCGGCTGAGGAAGTCGCGCGCCAGCTCCGCTTGCGCGATCTTGCGGGCCTGATCGTCATCGACTTCATCGACATGGACGAGAAGCGCAACAACCGCGCGGTCGAACGCAAGCTGAGTGACTGCCTGCGGCAGGATCGCGCGCGCATCCAGGTCGGGCGCATCTCGCATTTCGGCCTACTGGAAATGTCGCGTCAGCGCATCCGCGCCAGTGTGCTGGAAAGCTCCACCGAGCCCTGCCCGCATTGCGGCGGCACCGGCCATGTCCGCTCGGTCTCGTCGGTGGCCCTGCAGTTGCTGCGCGGCCTCGAGGAAACCCTGATGAAGGGTCCGACCCACAATCTGACGGTGCGCACCCGCACCGACGTCGCGCTCTATGTGCTGAATCACAAGCGCGGCCATCTGCGCGACCTCGAAAGCAGCTTCAAGGTGACGCTGTCCGTGATCGCCGATCCGACCATCAGCGGGCAGCAATCCTATGTGATTGACCGCGGCGAAGCCGTGCACACGCTTGAGGCCGCCAAGGCCATTCTGGCAGCGCAGCTCGCCGCTGCGCCCGTCGTGATTGAAGACACCTACGACTACGGCGACGACGAGACATTTGAAGCCGAAGCCGAATTTGAAGGCGATGACGAAGCCGAAGGCGAAAGCGACGGTGACGACGCGCAGACCGCCGGTGCCGCGGATAGCGAGGAGGCACCGCGCCGCAAGCGCCGCCGCCGGCGGCGCGGCCGTGGCGGCGAACCCCGCGATGGCGTCCAGGCCAGCGAGCGCGACGACGCGGCTGCCCTTGCGCCTCAGGACGACGCGGCCGGCGAAGCCAGCGATGGTGATGAAGGCGACGACGAGCAGGACGAACAGACAGGCGAGAGCCGCGCCGACCAGAACCAGAATGGCGAACGCCGCCCGCGCCGCCGTGGCCGCCGTGGTGGCCGCCGCCGCCGTGGCGGTGGCGAGGCCGGACTGAACGAAGGCGCGCAGCCCGGCGAAGGGATTGTTGCGACCATCGCCGACGACCTCGATACGCCGATGGAATCCGAATCGACCGAGGCGGTGGCTGATCTGTCCGCACCTGCGGAGCCCGTTCGCGTGGAGGCTCCTGCTCCGGCTCCTCTGGAAACAGAGCCGGTTGCGCAGAACGCAGCAAGCCCCGACGACACGGAAGGCGCGCCACGCAAGCGTTCGACCGTGCGGGAAAAGGTCAGCTTCTTCTTTGGAGAAGCCCCTAAGCCCGAGTCCGCTGCACCAGCCGAAACGCCGGCTCCGTCGGCTGAACCGGCCCCCTCCGAACAGCCCAGCGAACCCGCCGCGCCACGCCGTGCAGGCTGGTGGTCGCGCCGAGGCGAGTAGTTCTGCGAACAGACATTCAAAACAAAACGCCCGCTGCGAAGCGGGCGTTTTCGTATGACGAACGCGTCTTGAAATCAGCCTTTGGCGAGCCAGCGGGTAATCCGCGCCACCGCTTCGGTGATTTCCAGCGTCGAGCGCGAATACGAAAACCGCACGAATGATTTTCCGTGAAACGGATCGAAGTCCACGCCCGGCGTCGCGGCGACATGCGCCTGCTGCAACATCGTCTTGGCGAATTCAAAACTGTCGGAATTGAATTTCGAGACGTCGGCATAGAGATAAAACGCGCCATCCACCGGCAGGAACTCGGTGAGACCGACCTTCGGCAAACCCTCGATCAGGATGCGGCGGTTTTCCTCATAGCCGTGCTTGATCACATCCATCTCGGCACAGCCATCGAACGCAGCTTCCGCCGCGATCTGCGACAGCGTCGGCACCGAGATCGACAGGTTCTGCTGTAGCGTCTCGACCGACCGCACCAGTTGCTCCGGCACGACAATCCAGCCGACGCGCCAGCCGGTCATGCAGAAGTACTTTGAGAACGAATTGATGATGATCGCCTCGGACGACAATTCCGCGGCGGTGACCGCCGGAAATGCGTAATCGAGACCGTGATAAATCTCGTCGGAGATAAAACGGATGCCTGCGCTGCCGGCTGCGGCCATCAGATCGGCCATTGCCTCGCGCGTCATCATGGTGCCGGTCGGATTGGCGGGGCTCGCCACCAGAACGCCCTTGAGCGGCGTCTTGCGGTGAGCCTCGAGCAGCATCTCGCCGGTCAGCGCATGACGTGTCGCGCTGGTGGTTTCGATCAGGACCGGCTCGCAGCCGAGCGCGCGCAGGATATGACGATACGGCGGATAGCCCGGCGAGGTGATCGCCACCCTGTCGCCCGGCTCGAACGCCGAAAGAAATGCGAGCACGAACGCACCGGACGATCCGGTGGTGATCACGATGCGGGACGGATCGACCTCCTGCCCGTAGGTTTCACGGTAGTGGCGCGAAATCCGCTTGCGCAGCGACGGAATACCAATCGCGGCGGTATAGTCGATCTTGCCGATATCGAGCGCCCGCCGGGCGGCTGCTATGGCGGTCTGCGGCGCCGGTGCGGCAGGCTGTCCCACCTCCATGTGAATCACATGACCGCCCTCCGCTTCGATTCTGGCGGCAGCAGCCATCACGTCCATCACCATGAAGGGTGGAACATTGCCCCGGCTGGAGGGCGTCAGGAGGCTCTTTGCCTTATCTCTCACATCAAGCATGAAATCTGCTATTCCCGGGAACAGGGGCATGCGAAGAACACGCCGCCCCGTGCCGTTCTAACGCCGCATTCGGCGTCTTGTTAGATCGTGGTTTTAGCACCCTACAGGCCGCCGCTCCATCGCCAAGCTCGCCGACCAAGCCATGACGGAAGCCCTCTTGACCATGCCAAATCAAAGCCCGGCGATCCGGACTCGCGGACAGCCTCGCGGCCTGTCGCTTGCACGGCGTGCAACGGCGGTTGTGACCGCAGCGGCGCTGCTTGCCGGATCATGGCCGGTTCATGCCCAACAGAGCGGTCCTCCCCTGTTACGCGATGCCGAAACAGAACAACTGCTGCGCGATTACACCCGGCCGATCCTGCGCGCCGCCGGTCTCGAGAAGCAGAACATCCAGGTCGTCATCATCAACGATTCGACCTTCAACGCTTTTGTCGCCGATGGCCGCCGGATTTTCGTGAACTACGGCGCGTTGCGCGAGTCCGAAACACCAAACCAGATCATCGGCGTGCTTGCCCACGAAACCGGGCATCTGGCCGGCGGCCATCTCTCGAAACTGCGCGAACAGGTCTCCCGCGCACAAACCCAGTTGATCATTGCCATGCTGCTCGGGCTCGGTGCGGCGGTCGCCGGCGCGCGCGCAGGCGCCGGAAGCGCCGGCGCAGCAGCGGTGGCCGCGCCGCAGGCCGCGATCATGCGCACCATGCTGTCCTATCAGCGTCAGCAGGAAGAAAACGCCGACAAGGCTGCCGTGAAATTCCTCAATGCCACCGGCCAGTCCGCGCGCGGCATGTACGAAACCTTCAAGCGCTTCTCCGAGCAGAGCCTCTATGCCGCGGCTGGAGCCGATCCGTACAACATGTCCCATCCGATGCCGGCCGAGCGTGTCCGGGCTCTGGAAGAGCTGGCCAAATCAAGCCCCTACTGGAACAAGAAGGATGACCCGGCGCTGCAGCTTCGTCACGATATGATGCGCGCGAAGGTTTCGGGCTTCATGGAGCGCGCGGACACCGTGCTCCGCCGCTATCCACCCTCGAACACCAGCCTGCCCGCACGCTATGCCCGCGCCATCGCCGCCTATCGTCACGGCGATCTGCGCAACGCTCTGGCCCAGATTGATGCGCTGATCGCCGTGCAGCCCAACAATCCCTATTTCCAGGAATTGAAGGGACAGGCCTATCTCGAAGGGGGCAAGCCCAATGAGGCCATCGCGCCGCTGCGCAAGGCGGTGCAACTGTCGCACAACGCGCCGCTCATCGAGATGTTACTTGGCCAGGCTTACGTGGCATCCGAAAACAAGGCCTATGCCGAAGAAGCCATCAAGATTCTCCGTGCGGCTCTGAGCCGTGAACCGGAAGCCGCGCTTGGATACACCCAGCTCGCGATGGCCTATGGCCGCAAGGGCGACTACGCGGAGGCCGATCTTGCTTCTGCGCAGGCCGCTTTCCTGCGTGGCGACCAGAAGACGGCGCGAGATCTTGCCTCTCGCGCGAAGACACGATTTGCCATCGGCACACCCGGGTGGGTGAAAGCCGACGATATTGTTAATACGAAGCCGATAAAGAACTAGTCCGGCGCACCAACCCATACAGTCCGAAGGAACATCCATGATTTCGCTCCGCTCTTTTGCTCCCCTCGCCTTCGCGCTGGTTCTGGGCATGCCTGCCGTCTCGCATGCGCAGTCGTTCAACGATGCGCAGAAGAGCGAGCTTCAGAAGATCATCAAGGATTACCTCGTCGCCAATCCTGAATTACTCGAGGAGATGTCAGCGGAACTGCAGAAGCGTCAGGCTGCCGCGGAAGCGGAGAAACATCGCGCCGCAGTCCAGAAGAACGCGGAGGTCATTTTCAACTCGCCGCGCGGCGTCGTGATTGGCAACCGCGATGGCGATGTGAATTTCGTCGAGTTCTTCGACTATAACTGCGGCTATTGCAAACATGCGATGGCCGACATGCTGTCGCTGATGAAATCTGACTCCAAGCTGCGCGTCGTGCTGAAGGAATTCCCGGTGCTCGGCCCGAGTTCGGTTGAGGCGGCACAGGTCGCGGTCGCGGTCCGCATGCAGGATCCGAGCGGCAAGAAATATCTCGACTTCCATCAGAAGCTGCTGAATGGCCGGGGACAGGCCGACAAGGCGCGGGCGATGGCGGCGGCGAAGGAAGCTGGTCTGGATATGGCCAAGCTCGAAAAGGATCTGGCCAGTCCTGAAATCAACGCCACCCTCAACGAGAACTTCAAGCTCGCCGAGGAAATGGGCCTCAATGGCACCCCCAGTTATGTAATAGGCAAGGACGTCGTGATCGGCGCTGTCGGCGCGGCGGGTCTCGCCAAGAAGATTTCCGAGGCTCGCTGCGGAAAGGCGACCTGCTAATCCGCCTGACGGCCCGGCCCACCCTGCGGCAGGTCTGCTGATCAGGATTAAGCCTTGATTTCAATGGACTTTATCAATCTTTTGATCTGATTTCAGAGGCATTTGGCAGGGGACGGCGAAGCCGATCAGGCTTCCCTCCCGGCCTCAGGTTGCCTATAAACCGCCCGAAGCCCCGCGCCCACACATCGCTGATATTCGCCAGCGGACCACGACAATCAGGTTAGTTTTCGGATGGCAAACACGATCTACGTGCTCAACGGGCCGAACCTCAATCTGCTCGGCACCCGCGAGCCGCAGACCTATGGCCATCACACACTGGCCGATGTCGAAAAGCTCTGCCACGACACTGCCGCTCACCACGGCCTGAAGGCGGATTGCCGCCAGTCCAACCGCGAGGGCGAACTGATCGACTTCGTGCATGAGGCCGGAGCCAAGAAAGCCGTCGGTATCATCATCAACGCGGGCGGCTACTCGCACACCTCGATCGCACTCCATGACGCGGTGATCGCGGTCAAACTTCCGACGATCGAGGTTCACGTCTCGAACATTTTCGCCCGTGAGCCGTTTCGTCATCACTCCTTTGTCGCGTCCGCTGCCGTGGCAACGCTGTGCGGATTCGGTATCGACGGCTATCGCCTTGCCATCAGCGGCCTCGCCGCGAAGATCGGCGCGACGGCAAAAGCCTGACCGCCTCTCTTATCAGTCAAGAAAGACCCGGATTTCACATGGCCTCCTCGCCGAAAGAACCATCTGCTCCGAAAGACAAGCCAGCCGACGAGCGCGAGCTCATTCGCGATCTGGCGATGCTGCTGGATGAAACCAACCTGACCGAAATCGAGATCGAGCGCGCCGGATTGCGCCTGCGGGTCGCGCGCAACATCAGCGTCACCGCCGCCGCGCCGGTGGCCTACCAGCCCGCGCCAGCGATGGCTGCACCGGCCGCCGCGCCCGCGGCCGCCGCCACGGCGGCAACAGATGCTGCCAAGCATCCCGGCATGGTGCCTTCGCCGATGGTGGGCACCGCCTATCTCGCCTCCGAGCCCGGCGCCAAACCGTTCATCGACGTCGGCAGCAAGGTCAAGGTCGGCGACACGCTCATCATCATTGAAGCGATGAAGACGATGAACCAGATTCCGGCGACGCGCGCCGGCACCGTCACGCAGATCCTCGTTGAAGACGGCCAGCCGGTCGAGTTCGGCGAGCCGCTCGTTATCATTGAATAATCGTTTTTAACGTCAGGCGCTGCGATGTTCGACAAGATCCTGATTGCCAATCGCGGCGAGATTGCCTTGCGCGTGCTGCGCGCCTGCAAGGAACTCGGCATTTCGACCGTGGCGGTGCATTCCACCGCCGACGCCAACGCCATGCATGTCCGCCTTGCCGACGAAAGCGTCTGCATTGGCCCGCCGCCCGCGAAGGACAGTTATCTCAACGTCCCGGCCCTGCTGGCCGCCTGCGAAATCACCGGCGCGGACGCGGTACATCCAGGCTACGGGTTTTTGTCGGAAAACGCGCGCTTCGCTGAAATCCTCGCCGACCACAACCTGCATTTCATCGGCCCCAAAGCCGAGCACATCCGCCTGATGGGCGACAAGATCGAAGCGAAGAAGACCGCCAAGCGCCTCGGCATTCCCGTGGTGCCGGGCTCTGACGGCGGCATCGGCCTGGGCGACGATGCGATGGGGATTGCAAAAAAGATCGGCTTTCCGGTTCTGGTGAAGGCGGCAGCCGGCGGCGGCGGGCGCGGCATGAAGGTGGCGCAGACCGAAGCCGATCTTCAGCTTGCGCTCTCGACTGCGAGCAACGAGGCCAAGGCCGCATTCGGCGACGGCTCGGTCTATCTCGAAAAGTATCTGACCAAGCCCCGCCACATCGAAATCCAGATTCTCGGCGACGGCCGCGGTGGCGCGATCCATCTTGGCGAGCGCGACTGCTCGCTGCAGCGCCGCCACCAGAAGGTCTGGGAGGAAGGTCCGTCACCGATTTTGAACGCCGCCGCGCGCGCCAAAATCGGCGAGACCTGCGCCAAGGCGATGCGTGAGATGCAGTATCTCGGCGTCGGCACCATCGAATTCCTCTACGAAGACGGCGAGTTCTATTTCATCGAAATGAACACCCGCATCCAGGTCGAACATCCGGTGACCGAGATGATCACCGGCATTGACCTCGTCATCGAGCAGATCCGCGTCGCGGCTGGCGGCGATCTGCCCTGCGCGCAGGAAGATATCGTCATCAACGGCCACGCCATCGAGTGCCGTGTGAACGCCGAGAACCCGGTGTCCTTCCGGCCGTCGCCCGGCAAGATCCTGCAGTACCATCCGCCCGGCGGCCTTGGCGTACGGATCGATTCCGCCGTGTATCAGGGTTACGTCATTCCGCCCTATTACGACTCGCTGGTGGGCAAGCTGATCGTCCATGGCAAGACGCGGGGCGAATGCCTGATGCGGCTGCGCCGCGCGCTGGACGAAATGGTGGTGGACGGTGTCGAAACCACGCTGCCGCTGTTCCGTGGCTTGGTCCGCGAGCCCAGCATTATCGACGGCGACTACCACATCCACTGGCTGGAGCATTATCTCGCGGCCGGAGACACCAAGTCGTCGTAACCAACTGCAAGATAACAGGTTCCAGCCCTGGAACCTGTTATGCCATTTGCGCGTTACCCCGAACCTGAGCTAGATATCGGTTTCAGGGGTACCAATTTGAATTTTCAGCACTTTTTGACACGCCAACCGTTCACAGGGCGAACGTGACCCGGGAAGCAGCCCGCCGACGCACGCTCTGGCAAATCGCCCTGCTGTCAGCGGGTTTTTTTGTGCTGGTCGCCATCAGCGTCATTTCGATCGCGCTGGTCAACAAGGCGCGCGACGACAACCGCTGGGTGGTTCACACCATCGAGGTTCAAAACCAGATTTCGACAGTCCTGCTTGACATCCGCCGGGCCGAAAGCGCTGTGCGCGGTTATCTGCTCACCACACAGGACAAATTCGTTACCGAGTACGAAGAAGCTGTTCGCCGCGTTCCATCCGGCCTCGACCAGCTCGAACGGCTGACGACGGACAGTTCGTTCCAACTCGAGAATACCAAGCAGTTGCGCGAAGCCATCAATGCGCGCCTCGACGGATTCCAGAAGGTTGTCGAGTTCGTAAAGCGCAGCGACGTCCAGGCCGCCATTGCGATGGTGCGCGACGGCAGCGGCGGAGCCAATCAGCGAATCTCACAAATTGGCTCAGCGATGCGTGCGGAGGAAGATCGCCTTTTCCAACTGCGGTCCCTCGCGGCGGACCGGAGTCAAACCTTCGCGGCAGTTGTCACAACGGCGGGCTCGGGACTGGTGCTGTTACTGGCGGGAGTATCACTGTTTCTGCTGCGCAAATCGACGCGCGCACGCGATGAGGCCGAACAAAAGCTCCGCGACGCCAATCTCAATCTCGAGGCCACGGTCGAAACACGAACCGCCGACCTGCGCGAAGCCAACGAGGAAATCCAGCGCTTCGCCTACATTGTCAGCCACGACCTGCGCTCGCCGCTGGTCAACATCATGGGCTTTACCAGCGAACTGGAGGAATTGCGCAACGACATCTTCACGCGCATCGCCAGATACAGCAAGGCAGCCGCAGCGGTGCCCGCCGTCCCCGCTCCGATCGGTGAGACAGACCCGGCCGAGGCTCCGGAGCTTCAGGCCGAAGACAAGCAGCTTTCGCAGGATTTTTCCGAAGCGCTGGGCTTCATCAAATCGTCGATCGGCAAGATGGACCGGCTGATCTCCGCCATTCTTAACCTGACCCGCGAAGGGCGGCGCGACTTCAATCCCGTCCACATCAACACGCGAGAACTACTTGAAAACATCATCGCGTCGATGGCCCATCAAGCCTCTGAAGCCAATGCGGAAATCCGTCTTGAGCAACTTCCGGACATCCAGAGCGACCGCCTTGCGCTGGAACAAATCTTCTCCAATCTCGTTGATAATGCCCTCAAGTATCTCAAGCCCGGCGTGCCGGGAGAGATCGTCATCCGCGGCCGGACAAAGCTCGGCTTCCTGATCTTCGATTTCACCGACAACGGCCGCGGCATTGATCCGAAAGATCATTCCCGGATTTTTGATTTGTTTCGCCGCGCCGGTCTGCAGGATCGTCAGGGCCAGGGCATCGGGCTCGCCCATGTCCGCACGCTGGTCCGGCGTATGGGTGGCACGATCAGCGTGTCGTCAGAACTGAACAAGGGCAGCACCTTTACAGTCACCCTGCCCGCAAGATGGAATTACGGAATCCAAGGAAAGCAAATATGAGCCTGCCGGTTAAAATCGTCATGATCGAGGATGACGAAGGTCATGCCCGATTGATCGAGCGCAATATCCGCCGCTCGGGCGTCAACAACGAGATCGTGCCGTTCACCAACGGGACGGACGCGATCAGTTATCTGTTCGGAGCGGACGGATCCGGTGCCGATCACAAGGATCAGGCGCTGCTGATCCTGCTCGACCTCAACCTTCCGGACATGACCGGCATCGACATCCTGAAACGGATCAAGGAAAACGGCCACATCAAGTCCCCCGTGGGTCGGTCAAAATCCCCCGGGTATGGTCACTTGAAACTCCCCCACTCGATAATCGCGGTCAGCGCCGCTGAACAGCGGTAGCCGATCAGGCAGGACGTTTATTTTCGGTCCCTTTAACCAGCAAGGGGCCGG